>Ga0065711_1002151_pt1 | contig 36194 bp, 20 predicted proteins | sample Hoacrofraction12_FD_59098 | JGI IMG/M metagenome (GOLD analysis project Ga0065711, IMG submission 59098) | Hoatzin crop microbial communities from Cojedes, Venezuela - Epithelial fraction 12 v2 (version 2) | ecosystem: Host-associated > Birds > Digestive system > Esophagus > Crop | place...
GGGGGAGAAAAAAAAATGACAAAATTAAAAAAAAAAACAAACAACAAATTGCCAATTAGATATAATAAATTTTATCAAACATAACCACTATTCAAAAGGAATGAAAGTGTCAGTGATTAGTACAATCCTTTCAGAACAGGATTTGATAGAAGTTCAAAAGACACACAAGGCCAAAGAAAATGCAAAATTATAGTAGTAAATCACAAGCTTTAACTGCAAAACATATCGATCTAATCTTTCTAGTGTATGTGTTCAGTATTTCTCTTCTACCTTACTAAAAGATAAAATTTGATTAAATGCAACTTAGATGTTTCCAACATTCCAGGCTCCAAATATGAAAAACCAATGGATGTCATTGTAGTAAACTTATTTTGTTTTTAAAGTATACGTGAGCCTTTCGAAGACAGTTTAAAGCGGTAAGAAGAGCTCTCAAAGTATTAGTCTTCCTATCACCAAAGCGGTGATAAGTAAAAGCTGAAAAGTAATTGTTCTCAGGCTCTCTGGGCAACAAACTGGTGGAATAAACACCCTTTGGAAAGGTCCAGAACACTATTTGGCATTCTCAAAGAATTTGGTGAAGGCAGAAAACAAAGAGAAAATGAGGCTTCAGGTTCTAGAGAACAAGGAAGACAATTATTCACTGAAGTAAAAATATCAGACACAAGGAGAAAACATAGTTGCTGATGGAGAGCAGCTGCACTGGAATAGCAACCCCAAACATCACTGACTGCTCCAGCAACAACCTGCCTCTTCTGGCCCGGTAAGGATCTGCCCCAAATTTATCACACCAGCTAAGGCATCGAGGGGTCTTTTCACCTCTTCTGACCAGAGAAGAGGTTATCAGTAGCGCTCAAAGTGATGAAGAGCCCCAAGAAAACAAGCTTTGGTCATTCCTCTGCCACGGAAACACAAGGTCTAGCCTTTTTCTAAAACATGCAGTTAAGTTTGACAGATTGATTTAACAGGGAAAGAAACAATAAGGCAACAAAAAAAAATAAAGAAATAGAGTGCATAGCTTTTGAGAGAAAGGACTGGCATCAGTGTTTTGATGGTGTTTCCTTACTTCTTCCTGTATTCGATTTCCTACTTCCCACACATGCTGCTGACTTGCAGGTTTCTCTCTATATTTTTCTTATTTTGAGCACCATGACTGTCAAAACCACCCTTTTGTGTCACAAGGAAAAACCCTTCAAAACTTTGTGTCTTCTGCCAGCTACTAGCACTAAAAAAGCAATAACCTCAGTTTCTAAACTGGTATAGAAACCTTTAATGGAGACAGTAATGTGTGCATTCACATACAACAGTCAACTCCACAGACTTTTGCTGAGCTCAGAAAAGGCAGGAGTGGTGCAAGTTTTCTGGTGTGATTTTCTTCAGTTCGGTTACAGGATGAGTTACAAGGTCCAGGATCCAAACCTACTATCCGCTCACATTTTTTTTCCTCTTAGTGTCTCCTTTTAGTGTTTATGTGTAGAAGCAATTAATATTTCCAGCCAACATTAACCCTGGGGGTTATCACCAAGTACCTTGGGTCTGCTAGAGCAGCATGGTGTGAAAACATTCCATTGCCTTGCAGGAAATGATCCTAATTCCACTAATTTTATACTCTCTCTAATCCAACGTAGCATATTTGCAATTCAGTCAACTACAAATACTTTAAGAGAAAAAATATGGTATATGACAGAGTAAAGATCCTCCAAAGCCCCTCAGTTTTAGGTATGAAGCTACACCGTGCTGAGAAAGCAAGTGCTAAAACATGAATGAGGTGAAGCATGAATATCTTCATATCTATATTTTAATTATTTTGTTTCACCAGCTCCTCTAAAAGCAATACATATCACTAGGGAAGAAAAATAAGATCTGAGAATTTACTATTTTATGACATCTTTCAAGCTATAACAGAAACTAGTATCCAGGAAAGTCAAAAATAGCACTCATTAACTCTGTTTAGTCACTGCGAATGCTCAGTTTCTGGCAAAGATGTTTGCACCTACTGAATTCTGCTGCATTTTCATGCACAGATGGAACAAAAATGGAAAAAGGTTTTTAAGTTACCTTTTAACATTTTCAGCAATATATTGGAAATGAATATTTTAAAATGCATAAGTTACTTAATTTTGCAAAGTCACTACATCAAGTATGCACAGCAATTGTCTTATTTTCTTTATTGCACATCAGTTATGTCTATTGAGATAACTGAGCCTATACTAATAAAAAACATCTACTTATACATGTGTTCTAAAACTCTGTTATTAAGATTTCCATCACTGAACGTACCTTTTCATAAAATAAATGTCCTGCTTTTACTGGAGTTTTACTACATAAACACGTTATACAATGCAAAACTAGAGGCTTCTCAGATTTATGAAGAACTTAAAGCTTTTCTCTTCCTTCCGAAAAACATGCAGTAGTAAACTTTTCTTCTGTTTCTATCCTGTGATAGTAGAGGATCTGAGCTGCTGCCTTAATTTACAGTTTTTGCCACAGAGAATTGGTGGCAAAAAATAAATTCTTACATTAATGCTCAACATCCAGATGGACAGCAGTGACGAGTGGCATCCCTCAGTGGTCCATATTGGGACCTGTACCGTTTAATATCTTTATCAATGACATAGCGGTATTGAGTGCACCCTCAGCAACTTGGCAGATGACACCAAGCTGAGTGGTGCAGTCAACTTGCCTAAGGGACAGGATACCATCCAAAGGGACCTGGACAAGTGCGAGAAGAGGGCCCATGTGAACCTCAAGAGGTTCAACAAGGCCATGTGCAAGTCCTGCACATGAGTTGGGGCAACTCCCGGTATCAATACAGGCTGGGGGATGAAGGGATTGAGAGCAGCTCTGCCAAAAAGGACCTGGGGGTAGTGGTGGATGAAAGGCTGGACATGACTCATCAACGTGCGCTTGCAGCCCAAAAGGCCAACCACATCCTGGGCTAACAGCAAAAGTAGCATGGCCAGCAGGTCAAGGGAGAGGATTCTGCTCCTCTACTCTGCTCTGGTGAGACCCCCACCTGGAGTTCTGCAGCCAGGTCTGGAGCCCTCAGCACAGGAAAGACATGGACCTGCTGGAGCGGGTCTAGAGGAGAGCCACAAAAATGATCAAAGGGATGGAACACCTTTCCTGCGAGGAAAGGCCGAGAGAGTTGGGGCTGTTCAGCCTGGAGCAGAGAAGGCAGACCTTACAGCAGCCTTTTAGTATTTAAAGGAGGCTTACAAGAAATATGGGGACAGACTTTTCAGTAGGGCCTGTTTTGATAGGACAACTGGTTTTAAACAAAAAGAAGGTAGATATATACTAAAAGACATTTTTTACAGTGAGGGTGGCGAAACACTGGAACAGGTTGCCCAAAGAGGTGGTAGATGCCCTAACCCTGGAAACATTCAAGGTCAGGTTGGACAGGGCTCTGAGTAACCTGGTCTAGTTGAAGACTGCCCTGTTCACTGCAAGGGGGTTGGAGAAGATGACCTTTAAAGGTCCCTTCCTACCCAAACTATTGTATGATTAAAAAACTCTAGATAAGACACACTAAGTTGTCTGGCAATAACTGTATGTTATTTTTATACAACTATTTCTGGACTGAGAACAGCAATGACATCTAATTCCTGAATGTCCAATTAAATGTGTAAATTCCATTAAAGAAATTTCCAAAATTATCAGATAAAAATTTCCATGTTATTAATGAAAAAAAAATGCCCTTTGGATGTAGGGAAAGCAATAGATATGCCTCTTGCTGTGGTATGGGAATTTCATGGGAACACTGCTAAGACTTCAATTCTGAGAGATGTACTATTGGGAAATCAGTATGTTTCCTATGCGGCATGCAGAGGAAGAAGGTTCCCCTTTTCTGTGTTCAGATCACATTCAGGAGAATCGACCAGTGTGCAAGAACAAACAGTATAGTTTATCCCTGTAAAAGCTCCCCAATAATGGAATTTAAAACCAGAAGGACTTGTTAGGTTATCTACTTTTGGCCTCTTACTTAACCAGTCACTGAGTTTCAGCTGATAGCTTCTGAACTTCTCTACTGAAACTCGTGACTTTTCCGGCTAACATATATCCTACAGAAAGTTAGGCCATCTAAATTCAAAGACAAATGGTGAGCCCACCATTTTCTCAGAGTAATTCCACAAGAGTGCCATGTTTCTTTGTTGAACTCGTCAGGTTCCAGCTCCCAGCCAGGGGTTCCTATTACTGTTGTCTGTCCTTTTAAAGCAACTGCGGCACCCCAAGTTTTTCCCCTCATGAAGCTAGTTATGCAATATGAATCAAGTCATCTTTCAATCTTCTTTGAATAAGACATGCCAGATAAATAAGTTTTCCCTGAAGTAGAAAACTGCATCAACCCCCATCATCTGAAAAAGACAGAAGGCCTATTTAGAGATGTTCTAATGCCATGAAGAGACAGGACCGATCAACACACTGATTTCCTGCGCATGAACCTTTTAAATTTAGATGCTCACCATCTTTTATTCTCCAGTCCACTATAAATCTTGCTCCTGAGGAATCTCCAGAATTATTCTTGCATGGACAGTTCTGAGGAGCACCTCAGATATGAGCAAGATCACATACGCCTTCTCTGTTGGTATCAAAGCAAGAAGAGCCTATCCCCATACTCCATATAATCTCATGCGTCACAGCAGAAAGTAAGATTTGTATCTGATATAGTAGATGTTGCTATATGTGTTTGCATATCAGCTTAGTGAGCTCTTAAACATGCAAAATTGTCCTAAACCCATTAAGTCCACCAAAACATTCACAGCATGATAGCAAAGCTGCAGCTCCAGCCCTCTAGGACTGCTGACCTAGTCCTCCATACCAGATCTCCAGCAATCAATAGAACTGCAGGGAAATAAAAACTGGGCAGGTCTCAAATCCTAGCCAGGAAAATTTCCTGACCAGGCTTTGTCCACATAGCATGCGTCAGTCAAGCCAGACAATAAACTCCTTTTCTCACAGGCAAGGAGTAAAGCTGCTAGCAAATAAATGCATTTTTTCGCCTCTTATCTACTTTGAAATGACTTACCAGTGAAAAGGGAATAGAAGTGCTCTGTTACGTTACTTACATTTGCTATTCAGCCTGGCTTAACGCACAATAAGTTTCAACAGAAATTTCTGCAGGTAGCTTTTTTGTTTTCTAGTATCAAGATTAGCCGCAAACAAGATGAAGAGACCCAAAACATCACCTGAAAAGCAAAACTCAAGATCTCCAAACTGCTGCCATTTAAAACATTCAATTTATTCTATTAATCTTGCTGGAATTCATTTTCCAAATATTCAGACAGTTTATACTGAAAGAGGAAATACCTGGAAGTTGTGTACTCATACCAGGAATTTTGTTTAATAACTGTTACTGCAGGAACACAGTTTGACGTTAAACCGGTATGATTTGTGCCAAAAAAAACTGCATTAAAATCTAATATTAAAATTTTGTCTTGAAGCCTTAATTTTGCATTTTGATCACAGTTGTATTTATGTAAAACAGTACTGTAGAATAAATTGTCCACAATTTTTTGGAAAGAGTAAATATTCCATATATTTACAGGGAAAACTTTCCAAATAATAGCAAGATACTGCTGAATTCTTGGCACTATAAATTTATTTTTAATTCCTTTAGTTAATCTACTCTGCAATCTAGAGATTACAGAGAATGGATCAGGATACAGACAGTGTTGGATTCCTTCACTCCTAAAAAAGCACAAGTTCTATTTTTCATTTATAAACCTATGCTGTTTTGCACAAAGAAAACTTTGGTGATTTGTTGTTGCACAAATCAGGATTAAAACAAATTTGTTTCTAATAATCAGACCAGAGAAAATGAACTTAAATCTCTTCACATATCCCTGGCAAGCAAAGCAGAACTACAGATAAACAAACAAAAAAAGATCTAAAATAAGATCTATGTTAATATTTTATTACAAATAGTAAACAAGGAAAACCAACAGCCTGAAAGTAAGCAGAGAGCTGTATATGCACTTTGTATTCATATGAAGTTCTCTCCTGCAAGTTACCGAATTTCACTAGCTGTAATATACTCTTCAGATAAAATGCTGGATGTATTTTGCTAAGTATATAAATAATTATTAGGAAGAGCTGTACAGGAGGTGCACACTTCAGATCAACTTATGAAGCTTTTGGGGAAACACTATCCTAGTGTAATCAAAATGGTATTTTGATAACATAACAAAATCAATAATAGAGAAGACATTCTTTTTGTTCAAAGGTGCTGTGTTTTGAAAATATTGCCATGTAGTATTTACGGTAACAGCTGTACAGTTAAACTTTAGGCACAAACTGAACTGGAGAGGATCTGCTGCATAAATAAAATTCCCATAGCAACTAAATGTGCTACTAGATAACAGAGAAAAAAGGATTTATGTGTTTGCTGAGCTGTCTTGCCCTAGAGGAATTCTCCAGGCAAATGCAGGCCACCTGCCACATGTTATATTAAGCTCAGCCTTCTGGACTTATTTTCAAGTCTAGAGGAAAAAGGTCCACCAAGTGGTATTTGAAAGTTCCTCCATCATGTTCGCATCCCCTCCAAAATATAGTTCACTCTTCAATATGCTTCCTATATTGCAACAGAGATGTTTAATAACAAATAGATGTATTTCTGCTTGCAACCTGCTAATCTTAACCCCGCCCCCCCTCCCAAAGTGGGCAAGCAGCCTGAATCCTCAAATTCACATAAAGTTTTATGTATGCCCAACTGTATTGAGGTGCACTATTAAAGTGTGTGCACTTTTTAAACTGTACCAAAAAAATATTCTTTCTGTAATATTATAAGGAAAAACATTTGGGTCAGATCATTCATGTAGAATCTTTCTGTACAATGAATAGATTATCGGTCAAAAAGACTTGCCTTCATATCCAGAAAACAAAACAAAATTCACTAGACTACAAAGCTAATAGAGAAGCATTGTTTCGGAATGCTTTAAGTTGAAATATTATATTTACAAGACTCAAGACCATTAAAGTATCTTGTAAAATAAATATAATCACCGATCAAGCAAAAGGCAAACTTACTGCAAAGAATGTCACCAAGTTATCAAAGGACCAGAGTACGTGTGAAAGTGCAGAATGTTTATGGTATTTTCCTTGCCATTTTTGCCTCTGAAGATTAAATAACAAAATTTTAAGAAACTGCATTTTATGATCAAGTCTATCCTTGGGCATGAGCCTCAGGAAGGAAGCTTCTTTGCTCTGCTCTCCTCCCTGGGAAAGGCCTGTGACATTTTAAAGAGGCAGCAAATCTTGCCTCACTACGATACAAACTATAGCGTGTGAACACACACACCATACATGCTTTTCAGGCAGTTTGTAAATCTAAATTAATTGCTAAGTCCAGGTTTAGCATCAGGAAGTTGTAGCATCATGAAACTGGGCACCTACATGTATGAAACACCTTCGTGTCATCTTTCTAAAGCCTCCATGCATGAAATACACGGACAAGCCATTAACATGGGCTTCCTGCTGTTTTACTATTAGGACTCATCTGCTTCAGAGTTGTTTATTTACATCCCTACCTCAGCCCAGACATCTTGCTTCAGCTCCACCTGAACCATGAGCTTGACCCAAGGTCCACAGAAGTTAAAATAAGCCTTGTGCTAACATGAAGATGTTCTGGTAAGTATTAGGATAGCATACATGCCCATTGCCTTTTACTCTCTTTGCTCCTGTCTGAGCAGGTAATCAGTAAATCTAATGTTTTAACACAAAGGAAAAAAGATATTAATTTGTGTCCTGGTCACCACAATTTAATCTCTCTTTAGGATATTCATGCAGTATTTGCGTGTAAAATGCCAAATTGCTTGTGCAAGGACAAAGAGGATACAGAAGTTTTAGAAATCAACACTTACAAAATACTTGCACATCACTGCAACATAACAACATTTGTATTACACAAAACCACTAAAACAAACACTATACCACAGAAATTAGTTGAGGGTCAATACGACATTACCAGATAAGACTTTGTATTTGTATTACTAACAATAGTTTATATTCCCTAATGTGTTTTTTTAGTTTTTAGAAGAAAGTGGTAAAAATAGAAGAATAACATTAAGTTTTACTCTGACTTGAGTTTTGTTGGATGTGATCACATAAAATACTCCACCATTAGATATGACAAATGCACTTTATATTTCAATGTGTCAAACAATTTCAATACTCAGGAACTATGTTGAAGCTGGCAGGCAAGCAGACTATATTAAATTTTTCTCTGGAATCGACTTCAATTCTGTACTGAATTATTGGAATTTTAGTGACCCTAAAAAAGGCTGTCAAAAATAATATTCAACACACAGTTTTCAAATCTAATTCTCTATTACACATACTTCACATAAAATAATATCGTTTCAATATAAGCAAACCAGTCAAGAACAACATTCTATTTGTACTTGTAAGTTTAGATTCCTTTTTATATTGATTTGTCACAGCATTTTTTACATGTAACTTCTCTTTAGAAAAAAAAAAAGTCAGAGGCTACATTTGGCGATTCAATGACTTTGTTGCAGATGTGATACAGTCAGAAACTTTTTAAATAAAAAAATGAAATTACCATCACAGGAAGGTAAACGCATTAATAGCTGTTCCAATGCTCTGATTTTTCAAGATTCCTATACGCGTGCGTATCACAAAATTCTCTTCAGAATTTTCTGGTGCCAGAAAGCCAGTTACATTTGCAAAACACTTAATTCTGTTTTCCTTCCATTTAATTCTGCTCTTTCTGCATAACAAAGTTCAACAGCAGTATTTTCTTTTTTTTCGTTCTTCTCAAGTAATCAGCTTTTTACTGTCTTACATTGAAGACAGCTTTGTCTCTAGTGTTTTACTATTCTTACTAATAACGTAAAAAATTTAAGAGTTAAGGTTCCCATTTACCTTCTCACTAATAATTCCAACCACTTCTTTCTGTTAAATCTCTACTGTTACAAAATGCTGGAAGTGAAGGGCACTGAGCATAACAATATCTTTGCTCTTGTACCCACTGATGTGCAGAAAGTACAGAAGTCGCAAGATCTTGGTGTGCTTCACTTAAATAAGGGAATTCAATAGTACATCACAGCTCAGGAGGAGGCACTGTTAAATCCACAGTAGCTTGGTAAGCAACACAGAAAGCCCATCAGCAGCTTTACTATATGACAGACCCAGAGGCAACTCGAGAGCTGTCAGCACAACTGCCTGTGAAGCTCACAAGGGAAGCAATAGCCAATTACGCCCCATGACCTGCTACTGGAAAACACAGTGAGAAAGATAACAAATCAAGGGCTTGGAAAAACTCAAACTTTTCAGAGAAACTGGGTAGTTTACTTCCTATCAAACACGCATCTCAATGTTTTTAGAGCAGCGTGGCACTCTGTGACCATGCTCTGCCTGACCCCTATGACTCGCATTAATGAATCCCAGAAAGGGGACCACACCTCCAATGCTCCCTCTACCTGGATGAAAACATACATGTCAGTCACCTGGAAACTAAGGTCTAGTTAGAGCTGCACAGGATTAACACTTGGATGTCTGTTTTGGTCTTTACTGTGACTAGTTAGTTAGCTCTTGTATCAGTGTGAATGATCAGCATCAAAGCCAAACTAGACTCAATTAAACATGAATCAAGCCTCCCTGCAAACTTTCTTTCCATTCAGACACTTCTGATGGGTTGGTCTGATTAGCTATAAGAATTAATTGGAAGAAATATTTATTTTACTCGCAGCAGCAAATAGAACAAAACAGAAAGAGCTTGTCTTGAGCCTCATTAACTGATTTACCTCCTTCCTCTAGCCAGCACTGAGCTTCCCTGACTTCACTGTTACACAGGTACCTCTAACATCAGTTTAAATTCTAGTTTAAGTGTAAGCTCAGTGAACTGCACTGAAGTCATGCACTTGGCACCAACCTCAACAGTGTCCTGCAAGCTGAGCTCAGAAACATCTTTAATTATTCCATATGTCTGAAAAGAGTCATTTAGGGATTGAATCTGAAATACAGAAGCTAGTAAGAATTCCAGCCTCTGGCTTCAATGAGGAGAACATCAAGCCTGTATGTGTCTAGGTTAAAATCACCATGTTCAAAGGTCTAGTGCACAGTTTATGCCTCCACCTTACTAAAAACATACGTACAGTTTATTTGAGGGCTTAAGCAAGATTTTGAAGATATGCAGGCCTTTGGAAATCCATCAGTATGCGAGAAGAATTTCACCCTTTCACAGAGGTAAGAAACTTGATTTGCAGATAATGTGTAAAGTAGTTTGCTAGTTATAAAGACATCAAGCAAATGCAAAGTATCTGAAGCATACTGACTGTAGGTTATTTAAATAAACACTAACAAAGGGAAAATAGATTAAATATTTTAAGTAACTAAAGTTGTAGATTAAATAGTTGTCTCACAAAAAAATTCCGACTTCACATCAACCCCCAAAAAGAACTGAAATAACCGACATGCTGGTTTAAACATTCAGAATTTCAAAACATGAGTGAATGAAATGTGGGAGGAGTTATTGAATGCAGACATAGTGTTTGAAGATGATGATTAGAGCCAGTTTTGCAGTTGTGTGACCATGCTAGAGTCTGGTGTGGCAGCAGCCCCATCTGGAAGCAGCAACACAAAACACTTTGTTCTACAAGAAGGGCTTGCTCAGCAAGGAGCAAAATGGTGGCCTTCTGAAATGACTGGACCTCTAAAGGTCATGGTATCAAATATCACATGAAATGCAATTAAATCCCTGATTTAAAATATTTTTTTTCCTGTTTAACCACAATCGTGCAGTTGCTCTTGTCTAGTCAATTCAGTATTAAGCCAAGTAGAAAATGGGTTAATGTACTAAATCAGAGGCTTAACTGTTTTTGTGGCCAAAGTCCACTGAAAGAGAAAGTTTCCTAAATTGTGAACCGAAAGATGCGGTCAAAAAAAAAAAAAAGACACACCATTGCAAATCATGGAAAATGCTGGATATGTTTCCCTTCTAATATTTGTATTCATCTGAAGCTAAGGTGACTAAACTTCTGGGAAGAGGAATGGGCAGCACTACATTTTGTAGATACCAATTAGGCCTATCTGTTAATGGTCACATCCTTGGGTGTTTCCTGCAGATCCAGTCAGTACACAGATTTTCCTCTTTACCTAAATAGCTTGGTGAAATAAGAAACACTGATTGAGCCAGTAACACTGTATAGCCAGTAACACACTGCCAACCTGGCCTTCTGTAGGGCTTGCTGCCAGGGAATTTAAGAACGTATCAGTCATCCAAGCAGCAGAATAAATGCTACAAATCTCTGTCAACAAGAAGCGAGGCTTGGGTGGATAAGGCGAAAAAAGTGTGGAATGATTTGAATGGTTCCTGGTGCAAACAAACTGCAAAAAGTCTCTGAAGGATGCTTCAGGAAGGTTCTTACCACCGATCAAGGATTTCTACACAAAAGAACAATCTGACCCTCTAATGAACTACTTTTTAAAGGTTTTAATGAATAAAAATTAGATTAGGTAATCAATACTTATTACTATGTTATATTTTTATCAAATTATATCTAAAAGCAACCTCTCTCATCTACTTTGTAATTTCCAGAGTGGGTTCTGATAGACATTCATCTAAACAAAAGATGCCTCATATATGACTACTTTATTAGCATATTGTCAATGGTAGCAATTTACAACTTGTCTAATAACTGAAAGCTAATGAAAATAAGCTCTCGCCAAGCCTGGTAATGTACCTAGTTACTATCTAGCATTCCCCCAAACTGTAAAAGCAACAGCCCTGTATTGTAGTATAGTTTTGGAAAAGAACCAAAAGGTTGCGTTTGTAAGTGTTGTTCAAGTCAAAATGAAATTAAATATGTCACTCTCTTTTGAACTCCTCGATGACTTGAACTTGAAATTAGCACAAATATAATGTAGCTGGGAGACAACACAGTGACTTCTTATTTTTATGGCTTACCTATGACAATCTTTTAACTTTACAAAAGTCTTTGTTATTCAAGAAACAAGACTTTTTTAGAATAAAAAGAGGTTATGGTCACATCTATGATTTGGCAATTCATTCAGCTTTTCTGTATTATGTGAAGAAATCCTTTTGTGAGCTCACCCTATTTTCCTTGATAGAAATCTGAAACCTAGTATTGTTTAGTGTTGTGTATTTAGTGATGAAAGTTGCCTCACTACATATATTGAACAGCACTTATAAACAGGCATACAGTACAGGCTGTGATAAGTGAAATTCAGCTTCAGCATCTCAGCAAAATTTCTTAACTATGACTTACAAAAGTAATGTCAAATTAGCATACCCAATTCAATTTTCAGTACTAGAAAAAGAACAGTGGCAGGAGTACTTTATCCTGCTAGATCTGCTTGAAAAGATTACAGAGGTGGTTTCTGTTGTTCGCTTGTTTGTCTCTTTCTGAGGGAAAAGGACTTTGACTATAATATATACAAATATCTCCACTGTTTTGCACAGTCAAATATAGACACTGTGATAATAAATCCACTTGCAATTAAAATGAACAGGTTTCACACAATATATTCTATTATTAAAACTCTATATACTTCACACACACAATGACTTCCAAGCTTAACAAGTAGAAGATTTAATTATTTCATGTTTATATTTCCAAGCTTGCAGTTTACTGAAAAATTTGTGAGCATATTCAGACCAAAAGCAGTCAAGTTAACATCCAAACCAACACATTCTGCCCAGAAAGGGAAAAGAGATAGCTAACATGAAATAAAACCTGTTTTTTTAAAAAATAAAATTCACAAAGAAACAATGTAACACGTTACTTCCTTACATCACAAACAGCATTTTTTGCTCCTACAGATCTCTGTTAAAAAGATACAGACAAGGAAAAGTGGATTAAAAAAGAGTTTTTGCAACAATGTGCATTCTTTTCATCCATTTTCTGAACATATATCCCAACATAAGTGACAACAGAAGAATCAAACACATGTTTGACAGGGCAAATGTGGCCTATAGAAGGTGAAGCAAGTATTTTTGAACACCAGCTGGAAAATATTCCATTGTGGTAAAATTGGAAGTATGCACACTGTAATATGGCTAGGCAGATGAGAAACTTCCGAGTCTCACAAGAGCAGTCAGACCACTCGCTGCACTTAGAGTTAAGCCATGTTTGGATGCCACCTGGAAGCATTTTGCTTTGACGGCATTCTGGAACTGAAATGAAGTCACTTCTCAAACAACAGACACAAAATCAAATACACCCTTCAGAGGAACTGCCTGCAAGATAGCACAGGAGATCCTGTAAGAGGACCAACAGACAGGCTGTTTAGCAAAGAATCCAAGATGTCTCACATCTGATAGCCTTCCAGGCCACTTGCTGGCTCGAGACCATGGAGGTGTCTGGTCAGCAGGGTGGGACCTGCAGGTCTGAATCATGGCCGCTGCTCTGACCAGCTCAGAGAGGGAACGCGTCACTGCCAGCTCCCAAACAACTCCTCATCAAAGTTCATTCTTGAAACTTTGATTTTGAGCACTTTATAAAACAGCGTAATCTAAACATAAGTCAAAGGGATAAAGTGTTTCTCTACACTGAGGTTTCCTTTTCCTGACAAGCAAGGAAAAACTGTTTTTTACTATTCATTCTAGATATTCTTTGTTGGAACTATCTAGTTTTGGTTTAAAGGTCACTATCCTAATTGGTGTTACAACAGCTGACAAAAAATTGTCGTCTTGTAAAGAAACACTCTTTACTAAGGAAAGGGTATTTACAAGAAAAGTTTCTTACCCTTGAAGAATTTCATAACCTTAAAATAATTTAGACTGGATCTCATATTCAACACTAAGTACTGTTCAAATACTATCTCTCTCTCAGGTTTTCAATATCTTATTACTTTGCTACCAGTTCTTTCTTTAACACTTCTACTCCTTGCCTGCCTCAGTGGTTGCTACGTGCCCTCATCTACATGCCTCTCATTTTCACTGTTTTGTGAAACTTGATGATATCCTTAATTTACCACAAAGAAAAGATATTCTCTCATAGCCTGCTTTTATGACACGATTGTTGTTTTGTGTGCTAGACTTGCACTGCCACAACACAAACCTGCCACTGTTCTGGAAAGTCCTGCATCCTCCTGTACTGCCTGCTGCTTTGCCTGACCACCTAGGGCTGCCCAACTCACGTGGCATGAGACTTACATAAAAGCCATCAATATCCTTCATTGGCAAAGAAGAAATCCCAGACCTATCTCATCCCTACTTTCTCCCTGCTTTTACGGTATTGCTGCAGAAAAAAAAAAATGCATTTTGTGCCTGGCTGCCTTTGAAGTTTTTTCTGAAGGCAAAGAGCTTCTGTATAAAATACGCATCAAAAAAATAACATCCTGCATACTCGCTCCTCCCCAACACAATTAAATGTTTATGTGGTGACAATTCCTGTATTTGTGACCATTCAGAATTTTAATCACAATTTTTTTGACATGCAGAAATAAACAGCATGTGTGAAGTTGCACCCTTTAGAAAGCAGAATCCAAAATCAAAAAGATACAAGTCAAGGGAAGACTCAGTTCCCTGGTAAATTCATTACACTGATAAAGTAACCAGAATGCCATCAGAACGTAGCAGCACTGATAGGTTTATTTTCATGTCTGCCTTCACTCTATACTTTGGCAATTGTCCCCAAAAGGACTAATGCTGCAGGTGTTTGAATTCCTTTCCCCCACCCTCAAAGACCAAAAAAACCCTCAACAACAACACTCCACCCCACAGAAAGCCCTGGTACTTATGTTCAACTAAATGGGATTAATGGTACCTCAATGGAAGCAGTCTCACTTCTGACACTTGCTCCTGCCCCGAAGCAGGGAACTTTATTACCTCAATGTTCTTGCAGAAATACAAGCTGCAGTCATTATTGTTTCTATCATTGTGTGCACACAACTCTGAGATAATGGTACTGAAGCATGAATGTCTATGTCCCGAGTATAGCTGACCACGGGTCCGAAGGGCAAGGAACAGAAAAGAAATATGGCCAAAGGACTGATATCAGGTAGTCACACACGTCAACTCATGCAATTCTTGGAAGGCCTAAATAGCTGCAATATTTCATGGAAAAACATACTTAATGTCTGTTGGTTCCAAAAAGGAACCCTGAGGATAAGTTTCAAGAGGTGAGTTTCTGAGATTGCTTCAAGAAGAATGCTGTTTGTGGTGGTCGCCTCTAGCACGAGCCAGCTCAGAGACAGAAGACTTGCTCACTACAGCATAATTTCTCTGGTAAGGTTAATCACGCTCTTTCCAGTTATTACAGAAACCTTATCAGGCATGTTTGACTGTTATAAACACCACCAGTCTATTACCCACGACAGCAACAATTTTCTGAGATGTCAGTAAATCACCGTATCCAAGCTGTGTGCCAGCTCTTTTTGGCACTTACTCATTGAACTGAATTCCTCATGCAAGAGGTGTTTGTGTGAGCAGACAAGGAAGCATTCTTAGCTTGCGCCAAGAGCAGGAGGGAAAGCAGCACTGCAATGAGAGCAGGTAGGCACAGGGATGGAGAACTGAGATGATAAGTTTGAACTTGATTCAACTGATCAGAGAGATTCAACAGGTTAAAGAGAAACGACTCAAAGGTAAAGCATACATGGCCAATACAATAGGCAAGGAACAAAAGATGTTTAACATCTTCATTAATGACCTGGAGGATGGGACAGAGTGCACCCTCAGCAAGCGTGCTGATGAAGGTCCTCACAACTAGGAGGAGCAGTGGATATGCCAGAGCATCATGCTGCTATCCAGAGGGACCTCGACAGGCTGGAGAAATGGGCTGACAGGATCCTCATTAAGTTCAACAAAAAGTGCAAAGTTCTGTACCAGTATCATACTGGGAGTCACACAGCTGAAAAGCAGCTTGGCAGCAAAGGACATAGGGGTCCTGGTGGACACTAAGTTAAACATGAGCCAGCAATATGCTCTTGCACCAAAGGCAGCAAATGGTGTCCTGGGCTGCATTAAAGAATCTATACAGCCACGTTAGAAATTGACTGACTTAATCTGCACATAGGTTTAATGCTAAGATCACGCAGGCTTGCTTTTGGCAGAAGCAGCAATCAGAACTGGACATATTGGGAGTATTGGGGAGTATGCATGTGAATATGACAAAAGACTTGGAAAAATCAAAGGACATTTCATAGCCAGAAGTCTGTGACATGAGAATTATGGCCTAATAAATGCTGAAAGCTTACATATCAGTAAAGAGGATCTGGGGGGGGGAAAGATCTTACACTCCTTTTTCTCTACCCAAATTTATTTGAAGTGAATGAGATACTTGTGAGCACTGCAGCTATTACTTGAAGCAAACTTAAGCCCTATGAATCTTTCTGGTGTTTTTCCCCACTCTGTGTGTACTGAGATAGAAAGCGCACTTTGATTTATACAGGAGAACTTCCTGAGTGGGACCAAGCCTATTCTCAACAGTTGCTTTGAAAGAACTCACACATTTGCCTGTCATAGCCAACAGAGGTTTCCTAGCAATAAGACCAGATCTCAGAGATAATAGTGAATCACAGCCATAACCCTTCTGTCTGCTATCAAGCCATTAATCTGAGGAGAGCAAGAAATCTTCAGAATGAAAAGGAGCTGAGAGACACAATGAAAGAACAGCCCTGGTTTACTTAATTTGTTACACGTGGAGCAGAATCACATAATGTGCAGTTATACCTAGATCATAAACAAGACTGGGCAGTGTATGGAAAAACAAGCTAAAATTACTGGGTAGCTATTGCATGGCATCTAGATCATAAATGGATGTATAGAATAACACTTCCTCAAAACAGACTCCAAAAAAAAGAATTGGGGGGGGGTTTGTTTTTCTGATACTGTTTATCCTCATGGTCCTCCCAAACATTGCTAACAGTAATCTTAGACAAGACCATCTTCAAGGTGATATCATGCATAACTCCTCTATTATTATTTGGTTGTTTTCGCACCATATGGCTCTGTCTTTGTAAATCCAAGAAACTCTATTGTTCTTTATTCGTTTAGACTTTCCATTTGTATAGAACCCTGATCAAAATGATTAGCTAGAAAGACGTAAGTGCTTTTCTTCTTTCCTCAAAGCCACTACTGCTATCATAATTCCAAGACACACAGCACAGGAGTATTAAAGAATACTTGTGATCAAAGTCAGCAGAAGAAAAAGAGTCCCGTCCATCCACAAAATCCAAAGTTTTTCTGAAAATAGTAAACTATATTCTTCTGAAGACAGGAATTTTTCTTTTTCCCAAGCTTATTTGGAAGCCACGAGCAGAGCCTTGCCCTGCTCACCTCCAACCCCTTCACAGTCAGAATAGGCTGAGCTATATTGATCTTAATTTCATATACGGCCATATAGGGTAGCTGAAAGCAGGAGCTATTCTTGAAATTCCTTTCCATGTTAATAAAGTAGCAGTTCTAGAAAAAGTCTGTCAGTCTCAATGACTCAAAGTTACTGATATTCTACATGCTCCTGTATTGAAATCCTTCCCCTCTGCTACCCCAGGAAGAACGGCTGACATACCCAAAGACATTTGGTACCACCGCAGTGTTTACCTCACTCATTCTGTCCAACACCTGCAAAAACTTACTTTCCCTTACTTCATGAACTATTTTTGCGCACCGCATGATTTTTACTCCTTGCTGTGGGATCTGAATTTACTATTAAAATATTTTCAATATCTGACTGCAACAGTTCAGAACTGATCCAATTGACTATCTGATTTCAGAGCTTGCTCTCCTTGCTTGAAATGGATTTGAATCTTGATTCTTTCCACTTTTCCCAGGAGAAAGCTCATGAAGTGTGTAGCCTGACAGGAGCCACTGCTGGCGAGAAGTTTTTGAAAAACAAGCGGAGGCTGTTAGAATGATAATAAGTCTTTGGGTTTTCTTGCTACCGTATTGTTTTCAGGGCCCTCATAAGAGGGGCAAGGTGGCTGCATTTCTGTTTACCTAAACCGGAAAGGTGGTAACCACCAGCAGAGTGAAAAGACAAATCTGTTCAGTAAAGGTCTCTCAGTAAAGAAATGCTGATTCCGTGGTAGAACAGACGTGCTTAACTTCAGTAGTGACAGAGGCTTGAGTTACACGATGAGGAACTTCTAGCTTTATAAACTTTGAGTGAAGGTTTGACACAAGTAAAATTAGAAAATGGCTAAGAAGCTCTTTATCATCTGCTGATTTCTTTCCGGGATTCCCTTCCAACCACACCTTGAGCTGTCACAATAGCTGGGAGTGATGACATGGGCGTTACGATTCTGTAGTGGTAACTGGAGAAGAAAACTCAGTCATTAAGTCATGATAACCAACAGCACTAATTTGTGACAACAGCTGGGTATTTCCTCCTATTTCTTGTGTGCAACAAAGACTCTCTTTCTGTTGTTCTCTTTCAAGCAGTCTGGGGAGAGATGTAAACCCATTGGCACAGAGATGTTCTTGTTTACACAGACATTGATATCTTAAGCATAGTTTTACAGTTATATGCACACTAAGGCAAAAGTGTGTGGTCAGATTTGTTCGCGTTTTGGTTTTAGGGTTGGGGGTTTTTTTCCCCCCCCCCTTTTTTTTTTTCTGCTGGCTTGGCTGTGTTCTGGCTCTAGTCTGCTAGTATTCCTGTGCAAAGGAAGTAGGAATCTCTTGGGAACGATATGTGCCTACAACTGCGTGCCCCACAAGTCCAAGTCACATTTATGGTCCATTCGCCTCAGTTCTGATCTTTGACACTGTACACTGCTGAGAGGAGTAGGGGAACAAGGCACTGAAGATTCTCACCACAGCTGTGTTTCAGGAAGGTGAGAGGGAAATGCGTGTTCATGTCTTAAATTTATTAATGCATGCCCCTTTAGGACAGCTGTCCCCCAAGCCTTGCCTCACTTCTAAAACTAACTCTGTAGGCACCAGTTTCATTCCCTAGCTTTGGCAAGAGCCACAGCATGAAAAGCAGAAGAGGTAGAGAATCAGCTCCGTTCTGCAATCAAAGTCAGGGCTGGTAGAGCAATAGGTAGGGTGTTCCTTTACATAGGGCTCTACTTTCATTTCATTTGTGGACAGAGCAATGCTGCTTTCTTCAAACTATTTTTGTTCCAGGTCAAGGAACAAAGAGTCAAAGCAGCAACACAAGCTCCAATTCAGTTCTGTTGCATACCTCTCCTGTCAGGCAAAACTGATCAGGTATGCTCCTACCCAGAATGGCCTGCAAAAGAAACTCTACCATGTGCACGGTTTAAACATCAGAAGAGCAGGAAGAAATTATCAACTTTTTACTTCTTTTGTCTTTTCCCACACTCATTTTTTCCCCACCTAAAACTTCAGACCACCAGCAACATAATCATGCCACTGGCAAAGGGAAAAAGAGGCCAAGAATTAACCCCCTAGAGTCAAACACAATTTTAAGATGCAACCAGGAATTGGATAAAACACTGTCCCAAAGTACTGCTTTTTCAAAAGAACAGCTTAAGATGTTAGAATACCCGTAACAAAAATACTGCCAAAAAATTTAATCTGATAAGAAGCTGCGAGTGCAAACATAGAAAGGGAGGTAACGACAGGGCATGGGACATTCCACTGCCACTGCATCTGATCCTGGTAAGAAGGTGCAAATAGTATACAGCCACAGATTCGTGCATCTATTTGGGGAAGAAGTATTTCCTATGGGTAATATTCGTGCATCTCTGAAAACAGTAGGTCAGATGGATATGCTGTTTAGAAGCTCTTCTGGAAGCTCACAGATAAGAACAGTTTCCTCAGAGAAACCAAGATAAATCTTTTCTTCTATTACACATCTCAGATTCTGCCCTAAATGACTGAGGGAAGAAGGCCGATTAGAAGGAATAAAGCTTCAATTAGCATACAAATATCTTGGTAATCAAGCAACAATAGCAAAGGAAATGCAGAAAAAGTACATGACAGTTTAATGGGGCATTCTTAAAAAATTATATTTTGTAAAGTTTATCGAAGTGTGTATATGACAGTTTAATGAGGTTTTGCTAGCATACAATATATTCAAGGGTTGCTTGAGTATAGTAGGAATTCTTTATACTAATGAATTGTGACCAGGGTTGTGCTTTTGTTCAAAGAACAAGTCACAGTTGCTGCGCATACTCACCAAAATGCAGACGACAGTTTGTAATTTTCCTTACAATTTCTCCTATTTATTTCTAATTTAAATACATGCAATGTTATTTTCATTTGCAAATCTAAAGGCAAGAGATAATGACACAAAGAGGAAGGGCTATCCTTTGGAATATGAGCATAACCATAGGGGCTAAACTGTCTAAAATAACTTTTTTCTGTTATGAATAGCTCAGTACATGCTATTATGTATCAAGTACCTTATGAAATTACTTTGCAGATGCCAATTACTTACACAGTACATAATGCATTTTTCTGCTACGTAAAATTAAGTCTCAGCAATGAAATCACCATGCCCAACAATTTGCACAAGAAAAAGGGAAAGGGGATACGTAAATTAGTGGAACAAATGAAAGCCTTATCCCTATATGCTCTGATTTCAGCCAAACCTTAAATCTTTGCAGAAGTGAGTTTGGTGGTCTCAGAACTGAAACCACCATGCCCAACAATTTGTGCAAGAGAAGAAGAAAAGAGCATGGATAAATTGGTGGAACAAACAAAAGCCATTTCCTGCTACACTCCAATTTCAACCAGCTCTTAAAATCTTATGGAGATGAGTTTGGTGATTTCAGCTGAATTTCACAGTTAGCATCAGAAAACTAGCTTCAACTATTAGCTACAATTTCATTTGATAGAAAGCCTCTAATCTGGAGAGGCCCAGGACTCTGCTAGCTTATAAAATAAGTTAACATTTTCCTTCACCTCAAGACAGGAGGATTGCTCAGAGCTAGGATTCAATGCACCACGTGTTTTGTAAAGATAAACAAGTGCATTATGCTACTGTAATTCTTTAACCTTCACGAGCCAGAAAGTATTTCTCTCAAAATATTTAAATGTTGTTCTCTGATTGCTATTAGGTATCCACCATACTTCAGGAAAGTCTGGAAAGCAGGAACAACTCTGTTTTTATCAGAGGCCTCTGTCAATGTACCAGAACCTGGACCTACAGCATCCCATTATGCTGTCCCCACTCTCCCTCCACCACAGACACACACAGAGAAGAGGGAAGATTGTGAGACAAGCTAAAGCACTGCCACCTTGACATAAATCTAGTGACTTTTCTCTTCCAGCCTCACATTCATTTGAGCTAGAGGATATCTTTAAATGCAGTTGAAAAGACAAGACAGATTTAAGTTTCACAGAAGTATAAAACATATGAATGCTTCATCAACATCCATGTACCCCAAATTTAGCAAAAAAAAACAAACAAGTGATATAGCAGAAATTTTCCTTTTGTACAAAAAGTTACAGTTTTAATTTCTTGTGCCTATAGTTTATACAAAAATTCCAGCTCAAAAAGCTCATCTTTTATTCTTCCAGTTAGCCACAAGAAAAGCCTGTCCTATGGAAGAGAGCTGTGAACAGACAAAAGATGCACCTTTGGTCATTATGCCCTAGAATAACTTAAGAAATGTCACTCAGGATTGGTGTCGGGCGCTCTGCGCTGCAGTGAGGCAGTTAAATCTCTTCTTATTCTTCCTACTGTAATAAAAATACAGAAAGAGTGAAAGAAACCATGAGAAATCAACTAAGAATAAAAGCATTTGGTAAAATCCAGGACCCACTTGCACTGGCAGCCTCTCTGTTATTAATGCTTGCAGTGTCCATGGGTAACTTTGGCCCTCACCATTGTCCGGTCAATTGATTGACAGAATACTCACAGCATACTCCACCACCAAAAAACAGAGAGAAGGAAAACAATGACTACAGAAAATACAATGTTTTCAAGTTACTTCCCTGGCAGTTTGCAAGTCTTGGCAAAATCATACATCCATAAGTTCATATCACTTGTAGGTCAAAGCCAAAGAATTTGAAGAGCATTAAACTGCAGAAACCTGGCCTACCGATAAAGTTAAACTACAGCTACTTTTACAGTGGAGGTATTTGTAATACAGTTTTCTGTTCATTTCCATACTCTCTATCACACTACTATTCTTTTTTCTCTGTGTGTGCTTTATTCATCTGGACACAATCTCTTTTCACCAGGAATAAGGGAAAGTATGGGATTTATTGCTATAATGAAGTTCTTTCAGATCTCTGTTTTCTCTCTCTAAAGGACAGGAGGATAGGCGTTCATCTCATCAGGCAGCTTATTAGGATTAGCACTGAATAAGACACCACAGAATGTCAAGCCTATCAGTTACTAAACATGCATCATACAAACTTTGTCTTTGCGAGAACCTCTGCTCTGCATTTGTCATCCACCTGAATAATTAACAAGTACATGCTGCCTGCCAGCAGCTTAGGGAATTAATTTTCCCAGATTAAATGCAGATCACGTCTGCAAAAAACTCAGACCACACACATATCATGCTACTACCTTTCAAACATTAAAAGGCAAGGAAGCAAGTTTTATTGTGGTCGCAACTGAGTCTGACCTAAAACTTATTTATTATAGGTATGACTTCACAATCATTATGAAGTTGTCAGAAGGGTTTTAATACCAAACTAATGCAACAAACCAGCATGAAACTCTCTTCAGTTAGCATGACGAGAAGCTATTTAAATAAATCTTCCTTTGAACACTCGAGGGTTACTTCACTGTTTAATATTATTCCATTCCCAAAATACTGAGACAGTCATAGGGAAAAAGCTAATGTCCATAAATAAACACTGAGGTTTTTTTGAACTTGAAGTATTTACTTTAGGCTCCTTAAAAATAGATATAGAGATGATAACTGCAGCATGCACTAGCATGTATATGGATGCCAAGGACTAAGAAACAAATGCAGTGTGTGATTACCTTACATTTTCTATCCCCTAAGATAACACTAACCACAAAATCAGAGGCCTGTTAAAGACTGGGTTATATCTGCAATGAAAAATACTACCAATTATTGAAAAATATAATGAAAAACATCCTTTTGCATTATGCTTCATGAAAATCGTAACTGCACAATTTTATGTGCTTTATCTTATAACATCATAGGGAACCTAAAAAAGAATCTGAATGGACAAAGGATTGAGATTTACAGCTTCCAGGACACCCTTTCTGAACTGCCATTCTTCAGTGTACTGTTGGCTAAGCAGTGATACTATGCAGTTTGGAGCCATGGTACCACTCGCCATGAGCCTCTACTCCTTTGGTACCTAATAAGGACAATCATCCCAAAGAAGTTAAAGATGTTCACAAGGAAAACCGCAATCACTGTTCCCAGACTCAAAGGACAGGAAACAAACCAAACACACACATGAGCTTAATGCCATATATTTCTTCGGATGTGAATGAGTAACAGAAGAGCCCATAGCAAAGGCAAGGCTCCACAAAGGAGAGAGCTACAGCAAAGGTATCTCATACCTACCTCTACTTAGCTACAGGAGTTATGCCTAGGTAACTCTAATAGGAAGTCTACATCCTGGCAGATTCTGCAAGCTTCCTATGTACAGTACTCATAGCAAAGGTAATGGAAGTCATAGGTACACATAACGCGCAGGACTAGGACCTTCCTCTTAAAGAGAAGCATCTCTTTAGTAAGGCAGCCAATGTGTTCCTCCTTTCACTCTTCTGTCCCAAGATGCAGGATTTCTCCAGAATAGTGAGTATTCAAGACTTCTTGGACTCGTTAAGCTGATCTTCAACAACCTTACAAAAGAAAAATCTGCGCGTGTGTGTATATATATCTCTAAAAATATAAATATATATATTGAAAATTGAAGGTAATTAAAAAAACCTGAATGCTACCAGGTATGTTATCTCCTGTTTTGACAGATTTTGTGATGTATTATAATAAACCAGTGTCTATTTATTATAAAAAAATATTGTTACATTTTGAATCTACGGCTCCAAAATCTTTCCACTCTCATAAAGTTACTATCAACAACTAAAGTGGCTACCTTTCCTGTGACCTACTTTAAAAACAGCCAACTTCATGTGAACGAATTACCAGTTAATCAGAGTAAACAAAAATCTATTAAAATATTGTATTGAAGTGTGCTACTTATTACATTGTTAAACATTAATGCAATTATCTACACAAAAATCATTATGTTTTTTGTTCTTTGCTCATTAATAATCACATCATCAGAAATAAATATTTTGCATAAAATTAACATACTGTACTCTTTTATATTTCTTTCTATTTCTGAAAAAAGTAACAATTTTTTATGTCCAATATTACACCATATACTTTAACCAGGGAAATGACTGAATGCAAAGACAGGGTGGTGGTTTGTTGTTTTTTTTTAATTCGTGTTCTCCATGTTTAATATTTTGCTACCGTTATTGAAATCTAAATTGAAAAGGCTTGGCATTGTCCACAGCAGAGACCTAGTTCTAATCACAGTATGCCTATCACTAGCAAACTAAAATTGAGGCCCTGCCCTTGGCCCTGGGGCTTAATCTCTGGGTAATGCTGGAAATGTTGTTCCATGCATGGATTAGCAAATTAAAAGAAGTTACAAACCTCTGCTGTGACTTGTCTAACTCCTGCAGTCCCTAGATCATCATCCATAGTTACAGCACTAGGTTTAGGTGTTGTGAAAAGAAATGGTAAGAAAAACCAAGTTGACAGAAAGATTTCTGTTAACTACAAATTGGAACTACCCATGCCAAAACAGAGCCACAGTGATAAGCATGCACAAACGCTTAATTTAGAATTAATAGATAATACTAAAAGCTATCAGAGTTCCTTTTGTCAGATATTTTTTTATTTTATTGATTTACCTCATCAAAAAAACTAACAAAAAACCCTACAACTAGAACCTAGCAAGCTAGATCTGGTTAAATACGCCATTATTTAGAACTCAGCTAATAAACATTGCTATAAAACAAATTAATCCAATTTTTTTCCCCAATTAGTGTTCAAAAGATAATATTCAGTTCAAGCCTCCTGCAATTTTATTTATATCATAATGTATTAACAGAACACTCAAATTGGTTAGCATCTTATATTGCATAATACACAAGCTATGTGGATTCTTTTATTAAAAGTTTGGCACTTCTTGATCTCAAAATAGAAGCAGATATAATAAATATTATTTACCTATTATAGGCAAATGTTCTTTTAAAACAGTAACATATACTCCATTTAGAACTTTTTATTGTTAACTATTCACAATGAAAAAAAAATCCTCCAGCAATTGTTCACTGCAAAGAAGCATGCATTACTATCTTAAAAAATAACTGAATATCCATAAATTCTCACTGAATATTTGAGGAAGTGAGGGTAATCAGGCAGCCTAATGTTATGCATCTGATTTGTTTGTTAGGGAGGATGCATACACAATACGGTAAGTTATACAGGCTCTTGGGATACTGACTGTAAACCCTTTATATTAGTATATTTAGAAACACAGAATTCAACATAAGCAGCAGAAAGTTGCCCAGCATCTTAATAGCAGCTAATTCACTGTTGAACTGATCTGAGGAGGGGCTACTGTATTTTAAGGACAAACAAATATTTGCTTGAAATTTATGAGAAACATGACACATGTTTCTGTGTTTGTTCCAAAGTAATTCCACCTGAGCACCAGCACGCACTAGTATCCAGCCCAAATTTGAGGCACATGAATGAAGCTGGAATAACAGCATCGTCTTGCCATAACTGTGAGACAACAAAAATTGCAGGAAGTAAAGTGGGTTTCAGTATAGCTGGTGAAATACCCCAGCCACTCTACTCCCATGACTTTTCTGGGAAGTAGTATCCTTTCTGACTAACAACGCTATGCCCAGTGGATACGAGTGTGACTGGTGGTATGCATAACCTGATGGGAACATAGTCTTTCCCATTAGTGGTGTGGTCCCTTGGTCCACGTATAAAAAATAAGAATTAGTTTTGCACTAGGGGGAGATGTGGTAGTAATGGGGACCCACAGGCTGGCTCTCCAGAAGACTGTAAGGACAAAGGGGTCTCCTTCAATTTCCTAAGCAAAAAAGCCCAGAGTGCGTGAGAAGGCTGCATTTATCTGGCCAGGTGAGCTTCATTAGCTAATCAGGACCACTTTGGAGACAGACACACACTATACACAAAAGCTGTAAAAAGAGAGCAATCCTCTGTGCATTGGTAACAGTATCTGCTTTACCACTCCCCACAACAATTAGATTTTCAGCATTGATTTTATACAGTGATTACATTAAGAGTCTTTCACTGCCTCTGACAATAACATAACATATATTACTTTCCTTCTCTAGTGTCAGGATCACTAAACCAACTAGAGACTGGTGACAAAATTGCAGGCAGAAAAGCTGAGGGATTCAACCAGCTGATTTGAAAGTCAACTAGGAAGTCAAATTCATCCAGGATTATAGCATCTCCAGATTTTGTGTTAACTAACGTAAAAAGTTCTCCAAAGGTTTTTGTTGTTTGGTTGTTTTTTTCTCCAGACCTTCCTTTTATTTATAGGAGCATGCAGCATCCCTCTGAAGTACCTTGTAAGCGATGATAGCGGGAGCCAAACACAGCTAAATGGTTCTGGAAGTGAATTTACAAGCCAGATCTGGCCTAACAAGTGGCAACGGTTTCTCCATTCTGTTACACAATCATGCTTCTTGCTGTCCTACACAAATCACTTGAGGCGCAGAGGGCAATTCAGTGCCCAAACCCAGTCTGGCCACTGATTTTTCTGTAAAGAGTTCCAGCAAGGGTCCCAACCTGTGAGAACTGTGATGATGATTCTGCAGTACTGACATCTTTCCAGAAGGAAGTTGACTGAGACCACCAACTAATTTCACACAGGCCATCTAGGAGCCACCAGATGATAATGGGTTTCCGTTTCCACCCACCTGGGCTACATTCAAACTAGTGACCTAAGGTGAAGGTCTCCACATCCCATTACGAACCCCCCAAGCCATTTAGTATCCTCATGTAGTAAGCTTTTCCCTGCAGCATAAAGTCAAGAGACAGTAAAAATCTGTCTATACCTGAAATCTGTTCTCAAGTACACAAAGCCTTTTGATGCAAGTACATAGATAAGAATTTTCAGATATTAATTTGGCTAAATACAAATACAAAAAGCCCTGTGCAAGGAGTAAATAGATAAAAATTAATATACAACATTTTGTCATAAAGTCTGAAATTGTTTATTTAAACCAAAAGTTAATTATTGGTATTACTAGATATAAAGTCTCTGCATAGTACTAATAAAAAGAGTACTTCATCAGCAAAAATTAGAAAAAACGTTAACAGTAATTAAAACATTAGTAATATTATCAAGACATTAAAGTATATCTATTTTTAATAAATTAAAAACCAAGCTTCATGTAAATCATATGTTTAGCATTTAATGCTACATTCACATACAGTGTATTTTCTGTTCGCTAATGCTAGTCTTTAATACACAGTTTAAAATATTAGGAACTGTAAATTATCTTGTGTGTTAAATATGCCAAGTACTATACAAGTATTAATTAATGTATTATTAAAGCAGTTTTTAGGAGGAGTTAGAAGATATTTTAAGCAGTATGGGTTTCAGCTAGAGAAAATGCAGAAGCATTTGCAATGAATTTAACAATTTATTAAAAATTATCTTGTGCTAAATTATATAAAAGGGTTTTTTGGGGGCTGGGTTTTCTTGTTTTGGTTTTTGGTGGTTTTTCTTTGTTTGTTGGTGGTTTTTTTAAACAAACATACCAAATACTCTGCTAGGTTAAAAATACTTTCTCTGTAACATTCAGCCTTGAATTAATCAGATAAAGATGAAAGTGAAGAATTTTGCCAACAGCGTTTCTTACTAAACTCACTCAGTTATGCCTTTCAGCCTGGTATATTTTATATGAAGGATATCTTGTTAAAACAACTGTTGAAGGCAAGTCATGTCATATCAACCACACACCATACCCTATGGGAGCTCAAATATTCCAAAATCTATGTTAATATAATCCTGCGACACAATTCAACTAAAGAAATACAGCAGGTTTTCAGTGGCATGCAAGACTTCATATAAGTACCACATTATCTATATGTCTTCCAGAAATGAGGTAAAGCCATAGCGAGGATTATACTGAATCAATTTAGGAAGGTAAATATTGTTAACAAGCACCATAAAATAGCCTAGTAGATGGTTCTAATCTCTATTTATCAACTAACAAGTAGGCTGCACTTCTCAATGCAGCTTCCAACAATATATCTATAGGACAGCAATGTTCTCTGGCTCAAGAGACCAATGTAACTTCTCAACAAGGGGTTTGCAGCTTTCTAATACAAGATTTACTATGCATTATGCCATGTGCTTCCAACATCCTTTTTTAAAGCAGTTTTGAAAAGTATGTGGCTTCTTGCCTATCTAAATCTTTTGAGTGTGTTTTGCCCTGGTTATAAAGACTAAATACAATTGCTCAGGGCATCCAGAATCTCTTTTGGAATACTTCCTGCAAAGATAGAGTATTGCTTGTTGTAGGATTTTGAACCTCAGAAACAACACACTTTTACAGTCCGTTAGTTTTACCAGAAAAAGAACACAAGAAAGGGGACTACAGGGGGTCCAACAGAGCCACTGGAGTTTATGGGTGCTTTGCTACACCTCTGTGCAACACCCAGAACAGACTGAAAACGTCATGTTACAGGAATCAGGAAAGGTGGAGACAGAAAGAGTCATGGAGATGCTTAAGAATTTTAGTAAGCTAGTCAATTAAGAGTCCTTGCCAAGAATATCTTATTTTGTTTATTATTTGGGCTAGACCCCAAACCACTTTTTTTTTTTAAATTAAGAAAAAAAGCTAAACAACGAAAACTTGGCAGAGTCAATTCTCCTGTTAACCAGGCCACTCAGCAGGCTGACATTCAGCTTTTAGACTGTATTTCTCAAAATATTTTCTCTTTACTGACAGAAGCTGCTATAAAAAATTTGTCTCAGCATCCAGCTGGTGATTGATGGCAGGGCCAGAGAGACTGCAGGAGGCTTAAGCAAGGGAAAAGAGCGTTAACTGTGCCACCGTGGTGAAGTAGTATGAGGTTTACAAGCAATAATGAGAGATAAAACCACATTCAGGACACATTTCCGAGACAACAGAATAAAAAAAAACCACTAACGATGCAATAATAGGCGTGACATTAAAATTAAAGTCTAGAAACACAAAATAGATGAAAACAGAAAAAAGCTTAAGATTCCATCCTGCTTTCCTAAAATGTTGCAATGGAAAAGCAGCAAATCCACCTTCTAGATCTGAAAACTCTCTACATCTTCCAGGGTATTGGAGCATCTGGGATTTCAATTTTGAAGTCACAAAATGCTGGTTTCCTTGTCTTCATGTCTGAGATGCCAAGTTTTAAATCAACAAAACTTTCTGTTTTTAAAGATCATTATTTGATTCTAGCTCCTAATCAGACAATAGAGTTTTACCACAATTCAGATATATTTAACCAAAAAAAACCCACAACCACTTGGCAGTAAACATAGGTAAATCTTAGTGTTTAAATCTGACTAACAGCAACAAGTGGTAGTCTTGGGTCAGATTTGAACATATTTCCCATTCAAAGGCCTACATTTTGACTGTCCAGGGAAGGAAGAAAAACCACACTACACAATGAGGAAAACTTTCTTCATCCAAAAGAACCCTAGAAAAAAAATGACAGCAAAAAAATCCCCAAAACCCAGAGAAGTCACAAAACAATGCTTCACTTGTGATTATGGAAGGGCACTGAAGCGTTTTAACTAAGTGTTCCTCTGCTGGGTCTTGATTGACTTTGCAACTGATAATGCAATTAGCTACTTACACAGAGTGGTTAAATCTCTCCATATGCGTTTTCTAGATGGATATGGAACTCTAAGGCCTTGTTTTCTTTTCCAGAAGCATTACAGCTGCAGTCAGCACATGTTCAGTGTATCTGACCAATCTGTAAAATCTCAACAGTAAGCTGGCACACAAGAAATCTTCCCTCTGATGCATAACACCATAGCAGCTGTGGAACTCATCTAGCTGTTGTGTTTGGGTTTTCACTACATCCACGAGCTTTTAAGCGTTCTCTAGTCTGAGAAAATTGTATCGCTGTCTTTCGTGATTTCCCTGGCATAAGAACTAAGGCACAGGCTTTCCTGGTTCCCCCTCCATTACAGCCTGCTTCAGGCCCGCAAGACAATGCTGGCCTTGTTCTTCAGCCATCAGGAGGAGAAGCAAAGAGCTCTAACCCCTGTGGTTTTGAGCTCACTCCTTCCAGGACATGTAAAAGTTGAAGCAAAAGATATACAGATTTTTCCATGGGCTCCAAAAACAAGTACCCTTTACTTTCTCTAGCACACAAAGCTTTAGACAATATGGCTCTCCAGTTTCCCCATCACCCATGAGAACTGTTTGAGCTTCAAGCAGCACCCTCCGGGGATGGCAGGGCTCTCCCCTTCACATATGTCGCTTTCCCCTCTCTCATGGTTTAACCTGACAGCTGGCAACTAGGATCAAGCAGCCGCTCGCTCACTCCTTCCCCTACCCCTCAGTGGGGTGGGGAGAAGAATGGACCAAAAGAATTTGTGAGCTCAGATAAAGACAGTTTAATAAGACAACAAAGAAAATAATACAAAACAAGTGATACCCAATACAATTTTTCTCACCGTCCAACAACTGATTATGCAGCTGGTCCCCAAGCAACAACTGCAGAACTCGTGGATTTCGCCGAACTCGCAGAAAATGACTGAACTTGCAGGAAAGGGTTCCTGCCCCCTGGCCAACCCTTATTGCTATACTGAGCAAGACATCTATGGTGTGGAATATTTCCATTGGCCAGCTTGGGCTCACTGCCTGGCTGTGCTCCCTCCCAGCTCCTGCACAACTGCTTGTTAGCCAAACACATGAAACTGGAAAAAGACCTTGATTTTTCAGCAACAACTAAAACCATCAGCGTATTATCAACTTTCTTCTCATACTATATCCAAAACATAGCAGCTACTGGGAAGAAGATTAACTATATCCCAGACGAAACCAGGATACCCTCAACGCCGCCAGCTGTCAGCCTCTGCGTGCGCTATTCTCTTCAGCCACATTTCTTCTGCCTCAGCTGACTTTCAGCTAACCAGGGACCCTGCTCCTGCCCCTTACACAAGTTTCATTTGTCTCAGCAAGCATATTATCCACTCTTCCCAACCAAGAGCAAGTACAGTGACTGAGCGTCTCTGGCTCTACAGTTTTAAAGAGTCAGAGTTAACATGCGCTCTTTTTTCTGCTGCTCTGAGCACTCTTCCTATAGGCATGCTCTGAATCAAATGGGAATGATCTAACTTTCCTGTTGTACATGTTTGTGTGCCCCTGAACACATATACACACACACCAGTGTGACAACAAAACTCATACCTGTCCACAGATGTAATTAGCTATTTAGGGCAAGCTATGGACTGATATCGTGATCCACCCCTCCCCCACATGAGCCACATATCCAGAGGGTAATCCTCCTAAATAACTAGATATTTACACTGAATTTCTAAATAACAAACAGTGAACTTCCTTCCATCAGAAATATTCTTTGATCCATATGCTATAGTTATTTTATATAGACTTCTACACTGTATTATGACATATAGCTAAAAAAGAGAGAGTCCACGGTAGATTTAAAATGCTATTGTTCCAATTAGACAGGATTTTATGCACCCAGGAGTTAGCCACTATGCAAGGCACAAGACAAATGAGAGACCAGTCTTACAGCAACAGAAATAGTTAAAGGTAACAGTAGCTACTATCTAATAAAGACCCATGCATCTCAAGGAAGGTAGACCTTATTGAATTTACATTCAATTCAATCTTCCTCTGACAATCTGCAAAAAACATTTCTGGAAAAAGCCACCCAATTACTCTGGTAGGAACTGAAAACCAGAAGTGTGATCAGTGCTTTGGAAGCAAATAGAATTTTTGTCAAACCACTTTTGGTTTTCAAGTAGTATTGGTGAGCCAGAAGACAGTTGATTAGATTTTAAGGACATAGAAGACTCCAAATGACAAAAAAAAGTATTCAACGTATCCAGACTTTTTTCTTAGTAGTTCATGAACAAAGGTAGGGGCATGGGAAAGGGCGTTAAAAAAAGAAAAAGACTCAGAGAAAACACACTCACACACTGTGCAATTCTGAAAACTCGTATCACATAGTAGAATGTGTTTTTAGAAAATTCTCTTGTACGTATACAAATCAAGGTTTTTTTTCACCTGACTGAGGATAAAAACCAGCATGATTTTCATATTCTAAATCTGCTTTCAAATACTTAATTGAAAAAGCCACATGCCAAAAAAAATCTGTAAGCAATAGCATTATAGTTCATTCTACCACAACATCTTTCTGCACCATTGTGGTAAATTACAGCTCTGACCTAAATTTTTGTATGTTTATTGAGTGGATTGTCTACTACCATATAATAAACATTGTAACACCAGTATTTATGTTTTAACTAGTATTTTTTGAGTTCCTTGCATCTGAGACCATAATTTGATTATGCAGTACAGTTCCCCAATTACCTCCCTGCTTCATTATATTTACCTGTTTTTCCCTGGCAGACGCTGTTTGCGGTGCCATCTGGAATGCATACTGTGGTCTTGCAAACTCAAGCCTCCAGCCAGCAGAAATATTGTTGGAAGTGACGGGCACATAAAAACCAGTATCAGGCACTGGTCTGCCTACCCGAGTGCTCCGGACAGCTCTACAGGGTGGTGGTGTGCCTACCATAACAAAAAACGTACCCATCTTTCTAGGGCTGAAGGTTAAGGAACAGTGAGCACAACCAGTGACAGAGGAGGCTATGGGGATAGCAATGAATAAATAGAAATATGGGTTTGCGTTGCGGATAACTTCAGTATTAAAACATAAGTACGAAGGGGGTGAAAAGAGTAATTTCCTGTTTATAGTTACTACTGCATTTGGCCTAAAATATAATAATTTTCTATTCTTGATGTCATCTTGCTACCTTTATGCAATATGCAACACCCGAATCAACTCAAATGATGTTTTTCATTCTAATGCAGATGTAAAATTTTGCTTAAACACAACAATAGGGGCCTGATATTTCCATACATTGGATTTGGTCATAAAAAACTGAAATTAGTTATCTGTCAATCAAAAATATCTACACATACGAGTCAAAGCAAGCCAGCCTGCAAAGCCACTTATATCCTACTGTGGGTACAAATAGGAGGAGTCTGATGACCATCAGTAAACACTTATTCATTTACTTTGAGATTTACAAACTAGTCTTAGATAACACATGGAAAGAGTTAAAACAATATACAAATGTTAATCTAGAAGAAGCTACATACCAAAATGAATTTCAATATATCTCACCAAATTGCCTCTTATCAAATATATATCTGTAAACAGATAAGTCTTACACCATGTCTTTAGAGTAAACACACTTCAAACACGTAGAGCAGCAACTCCTAGAACAGAGGGGCACTTACGAAGCCCTATTTCCCCTTTGCGGAGCCTGACATCGAATAGCATTTTCTGCTACGCTCCAGCTTACTGCAGACATCGCCACAGAACATGGATAAAGAGTCTTCCCAGCCAGTAGCTAGACCACGCACATCAAGACTGTGGTGTCCTCCAGCAGCCAGCAAAAGAAAACAAGGAAACTCCCCCTTGCAACCATGCGCATATTGCTACGGTGGCACCTAGTCCTTGTACTTAGATGCTTGCAAGAGCCGTATGGCCAGTGCTAATTACTCTTTTACAAGCACCCAGGTGAGGTGGCTCTACAAGCCTGGAAGCTCAGAGAAGGACTCCGCACCCTTAAGCTGTTGCTGAGGAAAAGGGCACTTTATCCTAATAAAAGCCAGTGCATTGAAAGGTCTACCCATTCCCACATAAAAATGGTCTGAACAGCTGTGAAACACAATATTTATTCACCTTTCTTACGAATCTTAGAAGATTCAAAGAGCAGAGTCTCCCTCAAATTAAGGCAGAAGATCTATTCCTAGTTTTCAGCCTAAAATAGATGATGTCTGGCGTAAACTAAAGGGAAGGATGAATAGTTCATTACTTGGACTACTTTCACTCTTGTGAGGTAGGCATTGCTGCAAGAATGCCTCAAAGTATCTAAGCAAGAAAAATTAAAAAATCTGAAGTGTAGAAGAGTCAGAAAAGTTAATGTAATTTTTGACATTCTGGAATGTGTTTCACTCCATTTAATAGCAATGTCAATAATTAGATTTCAATTTAACCTCCAAGAGACAACCTGGGCCTGGAGCAGGTGATTTGCTCTTTTTTTGATATCTCAAAAAAGATCGGTTTATATCTTGCAAGTACACTTAGGGAGGAGTTGAAGTGAAAATAAGCCAACATCAACAACAGAAAAAACCTGTCTAATGAAGTTGCCTTAACCTGTTTAGTAAACTTAACAGATTTTGCCTGTTACACAGTAACATGCTCCCATAAAGTATGAATCTACCAGCTGTGAACTTCACAGCCATTCAGTAGTACTCTTTTATGGATGATTATCTGATTCTATGCCTTTTCTAGCAATTTCAATGCCACAGTTGCCATTGATGCTGATACACGGTCTGGATACATGCCTGATGCTCCCCAGGGTGATACGAATCAGATCTGCCTCTCTGTCACGCTGAGTCCAGTATGTAACATAACCATCACTAGTAATCAAGAAGCAATGCAGCGATTCTAAAAGTGTGCTGCTACCTCTGGAATTAAGAGGGCCTCCTGCCATGACAACCATAAAATGCTCTCATAGGCATAAGACCTAGGTGTTGCCAAAAGCACGCAGCAAGGCATAGTGCCTGACTAGGTCTTGATCACCAGGCCTTTCACTTAAGTTTTAATTGAGAGATTTTTGACAGAGTGAAAAAGCTCAGAACACTTTTGGAAAGGTTTTGTTTACATCACTTGATTTTAAGGCAAAGGAGCTCAGCTATATGGGATTTAGCATGGATAGTATTATCACAATTAATCAGGCAAATCACACCATCAGCAGGATTCCATGAAGACCAAAAGCAACACACGTGAAGCAACTCAGAAGATCAGGTTTCTCACCCTTAATTCAAATCTACAACAAGAATATCTCAAATGACAAAAGACTTAATTATATTACGGAAAAATAGAATTGATTATTAAATGCAGTACAGCTCTTGGGTCTCTTTATCCCAATGATTATTCACTACAGAGTCATGGAACAACTGATGTCCGTTCAAATTTTACAATAGGAGTCTTATTTTGTTGAGCTCTGAAATCAGGAAAAGTGAATGACTAAAATCAGATGAGGCCTGCATTAGGAGCATTTTGCCAATCGAGCAATCTTGGTACACCACTGTGGTAAAGCATTAAGGATGTAATCAGCTATATCAGCAAAGGCCCACTTTGAACTCATACAAGAAAATCACCACTTATTAGCAAAACAAGCAATATCAGTAAAAGAACAGTTTTGCAAGTAAAATGGTATCTGCTATAGAGGTTTCTGCTGATGCAGCTTTGTTCAAGTGTGATACTACACCACTTAAATACCTCCTATCGACCAAGCTACACCAAAATATACTATAGACTTGGCTTGTGTTCTGCCTTAATCCTAGCTCAGTATTTCAAAGTATTTTATCATTTTCTATCTGTACTGAATAAAAAAAACCGCTCAATTCAACTTGCCAAGTTTGCAAAATATGAATGTCCTTTTTAGCACAACATCCAGCTCAAAATGTAGAGCATGGCAGCATTCCCGAGGCAAAGATAATACTGTAGCCAAAGCAACAGTACCTGCTATGCAAAAGCAACAATTCTGTTCAATACACTGATCAGTATTGGTCACTGATTACAGAGGTGACAGACTGCCTAGTCTACAGCCTAGCACAGGGACCATCTGTGACCCTGGGGTGCTTCCAGACAGCCCTGGGACTAACAGGCTGCCAAATTCACTGCATCTTGCAGCGTGACTGGTTACACAAGCTGTTACACAGCCTGAAAATCTCTGCGTTGCCTCCCTTTGCCTGGACTGCCTACGTGCATCGCTGAGAATCACCAGCATAGAGTACTCTCAGTAATGGCAGATTTTTACAGTGGGGAAAGGGGGAGTGCACAGCAGCCCCGCTCCCGCAGCCACGTGACACAGCAGGTAAAGTAACTTACATGAGAGTGTATGCAGAAGAAGGGGACAGTGCTAGTGTTGTGGAGTCTCCTTCTCTGGAGATATTCAAGACCCGCCTGGACAAGATCCTGTGCGGCCTGCTGTAGGTGACCCTGCTTCGGCAGGGGGG
>Ga0065711_1029442_pt1 | contig 36193 bp, 13 predicted proteins | sample Hoacrofraction12_FD_59098 | JGI IMG/M metagenome (GOLD analysis project Ga0065711, IMG submission 59098) | Hoatzin crop microbial communities from Cojedes, Venezuela - Epithelial fraction 12 v2 (version 2) | ecosystem: Host-associated > Birds > Digestive system > Esophagus > Crop | place...
GGAAGGAAGGAAGGAAGGAAGGAAGGAAGGAAGGAAGGAAGGAAGGAAGGAAGGAAGGAAGGAAGGAAGGAAGGAAGGAAGGAAGGAAATTCTTAGAAGGGTTTTGGTGTTTTTGTGATATTTTCCTCTCAAATGTGCACTTGTAAGAGAGAGATAAATTGTGTCCAATCAGAGATATGATCATTGTTCAACTCTGAGGAATGAACACACTTCCGAGAGGCTAGCGGAGAACATACAGAATGAACACAATATTATTACCTTGCAAAAGGTGTTTAAAGAGCTACATTACCAATGACTTAATATCATTAAAATTAATTTATTTGGCTTTTGTCCTAAGGGATGGTTATTCGCTTAAAGTACTTTTACCTGAATGCAGAATGTTGAGGAACTACTTGAATAATTGAATGCATGTGATCAAGAAACAACATGTCTTCATGGGTGTATACTCAATAACCACCTATCTGCATAAGTAAAAATTGCATCCTTCAGCTAGCCAAAGAATTCCAGGGCTGCAGATAGACCTGTGTCACTTTTAGGGGAGGTTTTAGATAGCAGAGCTAAGATAACATTTATTGAGTTTATTTATCTAATGAGTTTAGATAACATTCATTGGAACTGACTGTGTTGGGCTGACCTAGGTGGCAAATCATGAAAGGGCTGAATTAGATTGCTAGTATCTCAAGGGTTAGATTGTCACTTACTTTGTGATCTATCAGGAAAATAAATAAAAAGGAGAGGTACTGGAGAAGATAGCAGGATTTACTATGTGATGAAGATACTGAATATCCTCACATTTCCCCAAAATGAATGGGAAGAAGCATTAGAATCTGTGAATCTTATTTTTTCTTGATGTTTTGGAGGCATCCAAATTGAAGAATTTCATATTTTCTATCATCACTTGGGACTTTCTGTTACTGAATCAGTGTCTGCACCCTGAAAAGTTATTAAAAGAACCCAGATTACATGTTCATGGAAGTAGTCTTGTTATATGCTCAGAATGTGTATGTAGGCTTGTTATAGTAGAAACACGTGTTTCAGTACACATTCTCGCCACAGATCTGTGCAAGAATTCGGTAGCAAAGCATCATTGCCGATGAGGAGGGCTAGTTTCCTGCATGCTTGTATATGCATCTTGGTGATGATGAGTGACTTACGAACGGCATGCTGCTATGTGTATTTTGGCATTTCAGCATCTGCTTTGCTCCCGGTTCCTACTGTATGTGTATTTTGGCGTATTGATTTAGTGCATGTTCCTAAACAGTGTGTAGATTTGTAATGTTGAGCTTGGGTTTGCATGTTATATTCTTTCATAGCACTAGGCAAGACAAGAATAATTGAAAGGGGAAAAGGGATATTATTTTGTTAGTTTAATAATGTCACAGGTCAGCAGGGAAGCTGGGAAATTGTAAAAAACTTTGTATCACTATTGGTTGGGAATTGCAAAGCCAAACTGGGTGTAAGTTGTGTAGCTGAAGAAGCAAAACAAAAAGTCTGAAATTTTGCCAAAAATCAAACAGAAATGGCAACCCTTGCTCATCTCTTAGTCACTGAATCCATATAAATGAGATGTAAATACAGTTTATGATGACTTTAAAAGATCATTGGAAATATCCTTGTCCTAACTGAATCTGATTCTTTTATTAGCCACATCATGATGAATTAAGAATAACTTGATAGAAGTAAATGGCTTTAAACTGGCCAGAGAGGGAATCTAGTTCACGAAATACAGTTCTGCTTTACTCCATGCCACAGCCCGTGACTGCCCAATTAAGCAGGAAGAAACACCACCTGCTATTTTGGCTGCCCAGTCCATGCAAGAGTGAACATGTGGCAAAAGCAAAGTGCTGTCTGTTGAAAGGTCTGGTTTGTATTCCAAACTCTACCACCAAGTCCTAGTTTCTGATCTGGCATGAGTATTCAACCCCTGTGTTCACAGATTTTCCCTCATCCGCAAAGTTAGACTGATATCATCTCACTGGGATGATATGAATTCAAATATTTTAATAATTGCATATTTTGTCCTGGAATCCTTTAAGAAAAGATTCTACTAACCAAATATTAATTAAGAAGCAAGTTTTCTGAAGATTTAGGCTAAGTGCAGGACAAACTTGCTGAAATATGATGTGTAATTTTCTTTATAGATCTCTGAAGGTCCTGAAAGCTTGTAATAGTTTTATTTTTCTGAGGTGAAATTAGTGGGATCAGGACTGGTCTTCTACCAGAAGCTGGGTTTCTTCTTTCCTGTCCCTTTGTACTGAGATCCAGCTTCAAAAAATACTATCCTGGAAGCTCAGTCTGTGTCTCAAAGCAGATATTCTGAAACTTTCTGGAAAATCTGCATCTGTGAGAAATTAATCAAGATTTTGAAGGCTCAGATGACCTAGGTAGTTTGAAATAAGAATTTTTTTTTTTCCCCTAGACATATATTCTTTGTATTGCTTGGGGGACTACAAGGAAAAAGATATGCTATGTGACTTGCCAGTGAAAGTACAGAAATTTGGTGTAGGAATAGTCTCTCCATCTTAGCTCTGTGCTGTGCTGTAATAAAAGGGCTATGCTACTCTTTTTAAAGAGTGATCAGTGAGTAAGAATAATAGAGTAGGTATAATGCTTACTAACACCTATTAAAAGACACCCTTATCTTCACCAAGAATTAGGTAAAGCCTGTCACTCCCTTCCATAATAAGAGCTCTGGAAAACCTCAGGAAGTTAAGTTACTAGGTGCTTGTGGAAGAGATGTCCTTCAGCCTATTTACAATTGAATTATTTATTTCCTTCAGCCTATTCGCAATGAAGTTGTATTGCAAAAGAAAATAAGATTCATTTTTTAAAGTACTCTTAGTTGAAAATACATCTAGAGAAAGTGTCTGGAGAGAAAGTGAATGGTGGTGTAGTTAAACCAAGCCATTTGCCTGTCTATTCTAACTCTTTAAGTATCCCTTTTGTTTAGGACATTTGTGTCTTGGCACAAGTTCTCATAATACCACTAACTCAATCTCTTCTCCCTGACAAGGGTATCCCCATGATAGATTTGGCACCCTAGCAAGTATCAGTCACAAATACTAGCACTGAGATAAGACAACAGGAACAGTTCCAGAAAGCAGGCAGTGGGTGTCCCTGAAGATTTGTAACACTGACGTTTTATTCTGCAGAAGGTTCTCTCTTTTACATAAACATCTCAAAAGATATTACTGATTATGTGGGATATTTTATGAGCTGTTTTATAACACTCTTGAAGAAAAATGTTACCTACCTGCAGGACATTTTCCTTTCATTTTATTAAAAAAATGAAGGCCAGTTGAACCGATGTATATTCAAAGTACTTCATTTGGCATCCGTAAACTCAGATGGACATCAGGTAAGAGAGGAATGGGGGTCATACCTCTTTGTTGTCTTTGCTAGTGAGATGCCAAGCAGACAAAGAAGCCCCTTCCAGAAGACCAACATTTCAAGACTCTACAGCCAGCTGCCTGCAGCATCCAGGTGGAAGGTGGGAATGTGCTGCTCTGAGGCTGCTCCCCTATTGTATGCCAAGTACAGCTGTGTCACAGCCTCGTGGTCCTCTTATCAACCACTGTCCACAGTACAGTAAATCTTTTCCTTGTCCAGACTTTTGATCCTCTTTGCTGTAACAGGAAAGTGAATATGAATTGTAGTGGAGATCTGTTTTTCCGTCATAGAATTTCCGTACTCACAAGCAAAGTTTGAACATAGAATCATAGAATCACAGAATGGTAAGGGTTGGAAGCGACCTTAAAGATCATCTGGTTCCGAGCTCCCCCTGCCATGAGCAGGGACATCTTCCACTAGACCAGGTTGCTTAGAGCTCCATCCAACCTGGCCTTGAACACTTCTAGGCAGGAGGCATCCACAGCTTCTCTGGGCAACCCGTTCCAGTGCCTCACCACTCTCATGGTGAAGAATTTCTTCTGAATATCTAATCTAAATCTGCCCTCTTTTAGTTTACAGCCATTCCCCCTTGTCCTATCACTACACGCCCTTGTGAAAAGTCCCTCTCCAAAACATGATGATCTGTACACACTGCTAACAACAGCTCTACTGTGTGCAACAGGGGTGAAGGATGTATGGGAGTGGGGAAGCTGGGAGAGTAGATCAGAACAGGGTCAGTGGCAATAGAAAGGCTTTGAATTTCAAAGACCCATTATCTTCTGTCTAAACCAGAGAGGGTGAAATTGTACCTCTGTGATTTCCTAGTTGGCTTCTAAGCCATCTCCAAGATTCTTTGGCAAGGCTAGAGCTTTCACAGAGAAAGCAAGACTGCTCCCCATTCCCAGTGTTAAAGATACATTTTGAATATATTTTTACAAATCTTCCAACTTTACATTTGAGGACTTAATCCTAATTGTAAGTATAAAGCCAGACTGAGACCTAATGTAAGAAAAAGTTTACCCAATTCTGGCCTACAAGATGTACTTTACACCATGCTGAAGGAGAGGGGCCTGAGTCAGAGTCTGTGCCTACTTCTACATTTTTGTAAAAGTGTTCAGTGAAGACAAGGCATTAGGGAAAATCTTCTGAAAGTGTCTTATAAGTCAGCTGTTTAACTTCAGTTGTTAAGTTAAAGCCATAGTTAACCATAATGTGGGAGAATGAAGATGTGGTGAAGAAGATTAAAACTGAACATGCAGAGAAATAAACTAGATGTAACTTTTAATTAATTTTAAAATATAAACTAAAAATATTTTACAGTAAGAGAAGTTATTTAAAGGAATATTTTTTCTTGTTTCTTGTCTTGTGGACTGTTTTGTGTGCTCAGAAAGGAAATGTTCTGAAAACAGCATTCAAACATAGCCAGTGATTTTTTTTCTATTATCTCTTTCAAACAATGTTGTATGTATGAAATGTGAAACAAGGTGGGCTTTTGTGCATGGCTTCCAGACAAGTTTATGTTCTGCAACAGTTGAAATCCGAAAGGATAAGAAAAAGCTAAGTGGTAACACACTTTGATCTTCAGGCAACAGAGGTGGGGCTTTAGCACTTTGGAGCATTCTCCTCATCAGGAAAAATATGTCTTCTTTCTGGACTGTGTTACACTGTATTTACTTTTGCAGTTGTACCTTTCGGACCAGGTTCTGCCACTGGTTACACTCAGTGGTGCTTATAGAAGAGTGTAACAGAGGGACAAATTTGGTCCTCTGTTTGTAAGCAAGCACCCAGGGAATGACACGAGTTGCCTTATTAGGCAGCACAAAAGGAAATAGCGCTGCTCGGCAATCTTCACTTGTTCCAGCCACCGGCATCTGTAGTTCTTCAGCCCTCTCGGGCCTGTGTTTTTTCACTGTAAAACAGCAAGCCCTTGAAAATGCAGTGCCAGCTTGGCAACTGAGCTCTGCCAGATAACAATTGACAGTAGGACTAATTTGGTAATGTGCAGCTTTGGGGAGTGACATTTACTGTATCTCCGGGTGAAATTGATACAAAACATGCGGCAGTGGCAAGTCTTGCATGGTATTTGCAAAGTGTCAACTTGAAAGAGTCAGGCTGCTCTTGTGTCTGCTCTCAGAGGCAATTGCTGCAGCCCATCAAATCAACCTTCATGTAATATAAACAGGGAGACGTTCTCCCACCATTCAGTGTTACGATTCTGTGCGGTTGCTAGTTGTATCATATGTCAACACATTGTACAGATAATGAAAATGGGGAGTCTGAGCTTGTACAGGAGATAAAGGTTTCCCGGGAGAAGCAAAATTACAGTGAACCTGTCAGGCAAAGATTAAGGATTTTGCAAAATAATCAGAGACGCAAAAGTTAGTCCTTTTTGATATGACTGTTAGCTGTGGTGTGACATACTGCGCAGAATAATTCTATCAAATTAGTCCATTAATACGTAAGTTATAATGAGCTCTGTAAAAGGGACTTTCAGCATAAAATACTGGTAGCTCTTTCAGGAATTCCAGGTGGGTGGGCTGAAGACTATTATGATAGTGATTGCAGAACTAAAGATCTCACAAAAGGAGTTTTCACCTGTATTTTTACAGTAGATAGATATTTCGGAGGGGAGATTTAAAAGAGTGTAATCAAATCCTCAGATAGGGATATTGTTTTCATCATTTCTCCCCTTTCATACAAAAGGGTTGTTAAGCAATGGAAGGTTTCCAAACAGAACAATGGAAGGGTATGTGTGTGCAATTTTACTTTCACTCATTAACTTTTTGCCAGAACAAGCAAAATGCTTAGTTCTCAGCCATTCAGCAGTGCTTTTTAATAAGACCAGCAGTTGCAATCTGTTGCTGCGCTGAGAGCAGAATATCTTGTCCTAACATCCAGCCTCTTTCCCAGCCAGGCTCATTGTGAAGCTGCTCTGGGGCTATCTCAGTCAAACCCTCTGATAGCCAAGTACGCTGCTCAACTACGTCTACTGCAGAGGCTCACAAACGGATGCAGACAAACAAATAGCATCACACTTTCTCCTTGGTAACTACTTCCCACACCAGGTTGACTCTAACCCTCAGGAAGCTGATTGATCTTTATATTAAAACCCATTGGAACTCTAACTTCTGTCTCATGCAGAAGAAAAACCTCTGTCTGGAAAGACATGTCAAAGCTGCTACCATTTCTGCCAGTTATTTTCCATGTTGTGTATTTTTTTTATATTTTCTGCTAAATTGTAACAAGTTATTTTCAGACACATGAACCTACAAAGGAACCACTGATCAATAGCCCCAGTGATAATGAATTTCTTCACAGGGATATTGAAGAAATGAATTCAAAAGTGATGCCAACAATATTTGTTAAAATGTTATTTCTCAAAGAAAAAATGTAACTAGATGAAGCTCAGACTATGAAGTTTTAATCAGTCAAAAGATGCTTATGATGCATTCCTATACGTGTTCGATTATTTCTAAAAGTATCTTGAAACTTGACTGAGGCACAAACTGAACTGAGAACTGTGCCAGCCACAACAGTACTTCTGCTGTATCTATGCCCCTCTACTTAAAGGGGGAACATTAAGAACACAAAACGTTAAAATGTAATGATTTTACTTTTTACTCCTCTGCAGAAGCCCATAATGAGAAGTCTCTAAATTCTCTGTGGGAAAATCATGATGTCTCCATGGTTTTATTACTCCTTTCTCTTTTTCTTTCTTTTAATAATAGCGTTGTTGTCTTAAAGCAATATTTCCATGTCCAGATCAGTGATTAAGCTCCTGTATTTGTATCATAGCACATGGATCAAAACTATCCTGATTTCCAGAAGCGCTGAGCAGCCCTAACTGGTTGAATTCAGTATCTGGAAGAGTGAAAACAAACTCTAGTTACCTGGGCTTAAGGATGTTTCTCTTAATCAGTCTGTGTGATCTACTTACACGGATAATACGAGAGCTTTGAGGGAGTAGAAGCATGCTGCAGTGTGGCACCCAAGAAACAACTTCCCCTCACAGCAGCCTGGCCTTCATGCAGCGAGCAGTCTTGCAGAAACAAAGGGAGATATAAAATGACAGAGACTACATGTGAAGACAGCTCTACAGAACTCTGCAGGGAACAATTCAAGACACCTCTTAATCTGTTTTATGTTCCCATTGCATTTGCAAATGCTATTTTATCTTCCAGGAGTGAGATAATGCATGAGTTTGGGAGGAAATTGTGGGAATATTAGATATTTAGGAGAGAAAATATGACTGTTTCAGTGCTGCCTGCAAGTGACAGAAGTGTACACAGCTTACTGTGACACATACAGTTTTACTTCAAACTATATGGTAGATTGTGATTAATAATTTATTAGCAATCAAAGATGAACCCTATATGCCTTAGTAACGCAATAGATGAATTGAAAAGGGCAAAACAAGAAAAAAGAAAAGTCACCAGGAAAATCCCAGTACCTGTGTGAGGTTTCACTGAAAATGAACATGACATAGCAATGGGAGTCCAGTGGACAAAGAAGCTCAGAGCTCTGCTTTGTAGAAATGCCATCACTGCATCATAGACACATCGAGCACAGTTCTATATTTTCCAAGAAAGCGGCGATAGGTTTTTCTGTAAGTCATGGAGGAGGAAAACTCTGTCCAATTTTAAGGTCTGCAACGGAGTAATGATCATCAAGTTTAATTTTAGCCGTCCTCATCCTTTAATTTAGGCTGGGAAAATATGTTTTGTCTGCAAATTGCGAGATTTGCTTCAGGTAAACTCTACAGGTCAATGTTTCTGCAGTGTTTGAAAGCAATTCACCAAATTCTTCCGAAGTTAAGAGATCACTAATAGTTCTATGTAAAATGGTGGATGAAATAAAGAAGAGCTTTTCCATTAACACCAGTGAGACCTTTGAACTTTTAAACAGATGTTTTGCAGTTTAAAATATTATTGTCATTAGCCATTAACAATTTTCTGTGTAGACCAAGCTTTTTGGAAAACTCATGTGCTTATTCTATTTGAAGGCAATACACTCTATATTAACTGTCAAAATTTTTTTTTTAGGCCAAATTGGCTGTAACCAGGAAGATTTTTTCTTCTTGTAGTTTTTAATTTCTTTCTTTCATTCTTTTTTTTTTTTTTTTTGGGGGGGGGGTTTGTTTTTTTTCCTTAAGTGAAAGCAGATATTAAGCATCAGAAATAAAATTCAGGTCAATGTTAAAGCCCACATTTTCTCTAGATGGCCAGATTTTTCCCACTGTTGCTTTGTGTCTTTTCATTAGGTGGCTAAAAATAGCTAAAATTGCAAATCAGATTGCAAAGACTCTTCAGCTTTTATGATACTAATACATTTCAGCAATGTAAAATGCATTGTGTCCTTAAATAGTAATTTTTTTATTTGATCTGGGATTCAGAAGAAATTACTCTATTGTTATTCCACAGAGAAGACATGAAACTGCTAATTTGAAAAGAAAGTGTAAATTACTCACCTTTTCTGAGTCAATTCTGGAAAATCCTGACGTCGCTTGAAGACTTTCAGTGACTTACAGAAGTGTGAGTATCCAAAACAAATCCCTGTTTTGTCCTGTTACAAGAATCTTCACATTCACCTTTACAGGATGAATCTAATCCTAATCTGAGAACTAGGAGCTCCTATTGCTACTCTGCTAAAATATTGTTTTTACAGACATGACAACAATCATAGTGCTTCACTGTGATTATTTTGTTCAAGATGTTTGTATCTAGAAGACAGTGATACTCAATGCCAGACTTTTTCCTCTCACTAGGGACCAAATGTTGGGAATCCATGCAACATCTTAAGCAATAACTTGGCATCTTTTAACACTTTACATCATTGCTGGTGGGAAGCATATTCATACAGAACTATAACAATGTGTGCAAGACAAACCCAATGTAAATATCTCATGAGATAAAAGTTGGCTGTAGCTGTCTGAATTAAATCATATAAATTCCTGTATTATATAAAAAAGGGCATCCAGTTTGTAAGATTTTTCCTAAAGCTGTCAGCAGATAGTTCCAAAGTGTTGTCATGTCATTAAGAAGACAAAACCTTTTGTTTAAAAGAACTTTTCATCCAGACATTAAATCATTAATATAAAATGGAAGGATGATATTTTGGATGAGAACTCAAGAAATTTGGGTGAAATCCCATCTGTGCTGTAGATATGCTGCATGAGCTTTGAGAACTGATTTAATCTGTATTTGCCTTAAATCCCTCTTTGTGAATTGAAGGTGCTGATACTCAATTTGTCCTCCTTGGGGAACACCGTAAGAAATGCATATGTGACTTGGAGCTTACCTCCCTCATTTCCAATAATGCTAAAAGAACAGAAAGGAATTTTAAAAGTGAATATCTGACTGGATGAATAGTTGACAAGTTGATAATTTTTATGCTATTGTACAAAAATGATACTGTATGTTAATGGCATGCCAGCAAATACAGAATTTTGAATAGGTATATTCTCTGAGTATTAGGTCATCATTTATATCTAGCCATTAGATAAGACATATTGGAAAAAGATCTTCATTTTTTTGACTCAGGTGCTTTTGAAAATGATTTGTGTTTAGACCACTGACTGCATCACAATATCAGTGGAACAAAGGCCACCTCTCCACCTTATTGAGACAGTAGGATCCTCATTGTGACTGGGACATGCTGCTAGAGTATGGATGGTAGTACAGGGGCAAGTACATTTACACTGCAAAAGTTGATACATCAAAATGGTTTCTCATGAGAAAATTTAACTTCCTGATTGGTATCACTTAGAAAAAGTTGCACAGCAAACATTTGCATTACACCTTAAACCTCATAGCATGGGTGGTTATTGAATGGAACTGGGAGACCTTCACCACCTAATCAGTTTATTCCTCTCACTCTTCTCTTTCAACTGAAATTGTTACCTCCAAATAAATAAATAAATAAATAATCCTTTGAAATTGACAACAGAAAATAGGACTAGAGATTCTAGCAATCATTTTTGGTTTGGCCATATACCTGAATAAGATAATTCACCTATGCTTCAAGTCTATCATGAAAAGTGTTGCTGTTTTTAGACATAAGCCTAAAGCTGGAAGCTCGGATCAAGACCAGATCTCATTGCTGTGGTGAGTATCACTGTGCACCAAGATTCTTCATTACTTCTTTTCACAGCCTTTTTAGTAGTTGAGTTTGTGGAGTAACTTGCACTCTACAAAGGGGCTTCAATTGTTTTAATTAAATGTTGATAAAACAGAAAAGGAATCTTGGGATGTGAAAACAAATTAATTCTGGTCATTAGTCACCTGACAAGCATATTACAGTACAGATTTTTTATAGCTCCATGGATGCTTGTGAAACTGGAAAGATGGTATTCTAAACAGATTCCTTGTTAGCTGCTTTGAGTCGCTGTGGATTTCACTTTAGTTACCTACAGTCATTACTGAAACAGTTATGTAAAGTGCTTTCACATTTCCATGCCTGTGTCTGATTTTGAAAGTGAATTCTGAAAACTAAACTGTAAAAAGTATGGAATCAGTTTAGTACGCTTCAGAAACTGCTGTAAAATCTTGAAAAGAACCAAGTTGAATGTTTTGGTGCTATGCAGCTGCCAGCTGCTCTCATGGACACTGCACAAGTATGTCACATATTCCCCCTCCCAGCCTGCTTTGTTCTTTTCTGTTTGTTGCATGTCAGATGAAGTTAACATTTGGCCTCTGCTCTTTGCATCCAGTATGGCTGTTTTGTCAGCTGAGAAAAAAAAATAGCTCAGGTAATAAAACAGGCAACGTCCCCCCTTAGCTGAACCATGAGCAATTAGAAGGATAGAGATCACTCTGATTTGACACATTGATTAAGCCTGTTCTTTGACAAGGAAATTGGTCTCTGTAAGTGGAAAACAGTATGATGTATATGCGACAAAGTCCTCCACATTCCCTAGAAATCTGCTACTGAGGTGTGTATTACTGGGATTATGAGAGACAAATAATGCCTTCTATTTCTATGCAAATTGTGTTGGCAGTTTCTGCAACGAGTTGTACCAGAGATTACTTTTACCAACATGCTGTTGCTTGAAGTTGCTTTATTTTAGCTGTTATGCAGAAAAGAGCTTCTTATGTGTCTGTTTATCAACACAGAATATTACAGAGACTAAAGGATGTTTGGATATCCAGATTGTATATTAATTTGCAGAAAAGTAGCAAATTGGAGGCGAGCATGAAGTAAATGAACTAAACTAGACCAGCAAGACTAATTTCTTTATCACAGAATAACACTTTGTGATCATTAGATTTCCACCAAGAAAAAATTGTGCTTGTTTTTTGTCTGTAATAGAGCTGATGATGCAGAAAAAAGAAGGGAGAAGAATGAAACATTTGCATTTTCCTGGCTGGCTGACATAGAATTAGAAAGACTTGAAGAGTGAGCCTGCCTAGTGAGCTGGTAGGAAATCAGTGTAATTGACACCTAGATCAGCTTTGCTGTCTTGACTTTCAGGACTTTGGAGCTCGTGTGAGCAGCAAGCATGGTAAACCCTGGGAAGCCCTGAACAACCTGTGTTGAAGGCAGCTTGTTTGGGTGCTTGCCCTGATACTCTGGGTCAGGGGAGATTTGGGCTCCTCTGTTAATGGTACAAGTCTGCACAAAGGATGCAGGTGATGTAGTTGTCTTGGTGATGCAAGTCAACCAGAATTTTAGTGAAGTTCACTATTTTCATGAAAAGTTGAATGTTTCAAAGAAAGTAAAAATGTTTGATCAGAATTTTTTGTCCACCTGAACCTCCCACACTTCTTTGGCTGGAAATTACCTTTTGACTAAGTGGCAATTTACTGTCTTAGGGTAAGTGCATTGTAGTTATCTTCCAAATACTACAATCATCTGTTACACGGTGATACTACATGCCTACCAGGGTATCAGGATGGCCGCCACATCTATAACTGTTGGGATACCCACTTGTACAGAAACCAAAAAAATCCAGTACCGAACAGAGCTGCCAGTGCAATGCAACACTGTGCTCCTCATGTACATTCCATGGGAGGACTGCATGGCAAAATTTTTGATGGAAGGGCAGAAGAGGAATAATACCAACAGCTAGCAACAGAAAGGCTCTTTTTGTTTCAAATCCCTGTGCCTCTGCAGTTAATAGCTGCCACCTACAAAATGGCATTATCTCTGGCAAAGGAGCATTAAGCAAAGCTAAACAAAAGGAAGAATTGGGTTCATTATCTTAAATTGCTTTATCTTAGAACTATCTGGGAACATAATACAATTTTTAAATCGTGCATTAAGGAAATAAAATACAAATGAACAGTTCTTTTAATATGATTGACCAAGAAACAAACAGAAATGGGTAGTGTTCACCCATTTAAAAAAAACAGACTGATCCTTTGAGCCTTTACTACTGAATGTAATGCTTACATACATGTAATGCCATATGTCAAAATCAATGGCATGGCATCCAACAACAAGCACACTGTGCTGCTTCGTAAGAGTTTGGAGAAAACCAGACCCCTGGGAAGTTACCATAGGGAATATTAAAGTCTTCAGCTTCTGTTTCTTCATTAAAACAAGATAGTCAGTTTTATCTCACAAAACAGCAGTTGGTTTTGCTGGCTGTAGCTGGTTGTAGCTCTTAGAGATTGGAAGGGTTGAAATATTGAAATGTACATCCTCACTGTGAAACACATACTGTGCAAATATAGACTTTCACCCCGAAAACAGAAGGAGGAAAGTTACCAAATTGGAAAAAGAGCATCAGTATTTCAAAACATATGCTAAGGAAGTCTCTTTTTCAAAGTGAATGCTCATTTCTTTTCCTCCATGTCTAAACCCCATGTATTCTCCAGGCTCAAACTTCAGATTCAGGAGCTAGCAGAGGTTTGGGAGGAGACAGAGAAAACACGTTTCTTTTATGACATGAGATTCTTCTGTTAGTTCATAATAAAGATTCAGTCAGCAAGCACTGAACCCAGATCTACCTTACTATTTAAAAAGAAAAAAAACCCCACCTTATAAAGCAGAGTTTCAATTATCTAAAATCGTGGTTAATAAATTCCTCAGCTGCCTTCTGGTACTATAATACATTCAAATCCACTTTTAAGAGACCCGAGGTGTTATCATGCATTGTGTTTCCCTCTACCTCAGAACTCCTGCCAGTGACAACGAGACCTTTGCATCCCAGAAAGTCAGCCAGCATGAATCTCATCTTGCACCTCTTGCCCCAGCGAGCCTGTCACCTGTGACAAGACAACTCACAGCAAACCCAATGCTAGCTGAAGCAGTGAGACTGAGGGCAGAAAGGTGGATGGGAGGATGAGGAAACTGCAGATCTTTTCCCCATAACTGAGCTGAAACGGCATGCTAGTCATACTGCTTTTATGTACATATTTTTGGCAGTAAGTGAAATAGAATATGTTGTTTTCTGCTACCACAGAGAGTCATCCAGCACTTCAGTTAGTGAACACATTATTTCATTCTGAGGTTTTACTATTGCCACTCCAGATTCTGTTCTGCTTGTGCTGTCTATAAGGAGGCATAGTAAACATGTTCGATTTAATCCCATTCTATGAGAAAGAAAATAAGTATATTTTTATCACACTGAGAAGACTTAAGATTTTAATTGTGAGCTCTCAGGAAAACTAACTTTGGCTTGGAGGCTTCCCATGTTCTTTATTGGGAGATAAGAGGGGAAAAATCCTTTTTTCTCATTATTCTGCAATATTTTCCTGCATTTAGAGTGGCTCTAAAGCAATTTACATTTAAGGCATTTATGTAGCAGTTTGATTAGGCAGCAGGCACAACAAGCAGTGCCATTTGGATAGTTAATACTTGCACCAGTTGTGGAGCTCTGAGGCATGGAGCCAGAGGCCGAGTGACATTAGCTTCTCAAGAAAGGCACTAATCGCCTTAGAAATGCAATTCCTGTAGAGTCTCTTAGGTATTATGTAATGGAAATTGTAAGGGAAAGGATAAAAGTCAGACTTTGTGTATTTACTGATGGTTATTGACGTAGCTGTGACATCACTGACAGGCAGTCACAAGACACCTTTTGTGTACGTAGTCTAAATGCCAGTTGGCAATTAGCGCAATGCCACCCAGGCAGCTGGAAATTTGGTACTGTACCTACAAACAGAATCACAGAATCACAGAATCACAGAATAGCAGGGGTTGGAAGGGACCTCTGTGGGTCATCTAGTCCAACCCTCCTGCCGAAGCAAGGTCACCTACAGCAGGCTGCACAGGACCTTGTCCAGGCGTTTCCGGAGGCATTTCACTAATAGCCAGCTGCCTTTCAAACTCCATATACAGAAAGTGCTAAAGGACCGACCCTTGGTCTTGTTGCAACGATGCCAGAGTCATCTGAAGGGTTGACTCTTCCCCCCATCCTCTTTAGGATTGCTCAGTTTGAACCACAAATGTAGACTTGGGCCCATAGATTGCTCTGTTAGGATCCATGCAGTGTGAAGGACTCTGCAAAATGCCAGTGGGCTTTTGATTTACTTGGGGAATTCAGTCATCTCTTTAATAAATAAAGTCTAGGCAAGCAAAGGAGAAATAAGTGTGTCCATGAGGTAAGTAAGATTGTGGTGGGTCGTGACTCCCCCAGACCAGCAGAAACCCCGCAGTTAAAGAAAGCACTCCTTTGCTGCATGGAGATACTTGATGTACAAAGAAGGTCCTTGGGTGAAACACTTAAGAAGCATGATGTCCTGACAGATTCATAACTCCAGAGGCCAGAAGACGACAGTCAGAAGGACAAAGATGTGAATGGAGAGGTTTGGGTCTCTAAATGTATGATATCTAACTCCCTGGCATTTTATATGTTCACCACAGATCAGCTGTATTTTCTAGACTGGGATTTCTATATGGCTTCTCTATGGTCAAGTAAACTGCTCTGTAGAAGGACTTTTGAACCACCCCATGAAAATTTTATGACAGGAGTGTGAGGAAAGAATATAACCCATGGATTCAAAGGCAATTGTTCTTACCTGCTTATATTAAGAGCTAAGAAAGGTAAGGAATTAAAAGAGGAATGCAGTAATTTTCCTACTAGCAAACAGTTCAGGTCAGGTATTAGGGCTCTGTGCAAATCTGTTAATTTAATTGAAAATCTACAGCTGCCTCTTTGCCAGAATTCACAAGCCTGGTAAACAAGTCCCACAAAGCTTGTAGGCTTCAGCTAGCAAGTTCACTGCTGTTCAGCTGATGGCCCCGTTCTGATATAATTGTAAAACCATGGAATCTAAATAGAAACAAAGAAAACAGAGGTGTTACAAAAATCTCTATACAGGAGTAAAGATTCTGTTGGGGAGTTTTAAATGCTGTTACTAAGTTTTGTGTTTTTATCACAGAAGAAAATGATAATGTGGTGGTTGCAGATAATTTAGCTAGATAACAAGCCAGAACAAATATTTAGGAGCTGCTGAAGTGAGTCAGACTATGTTCTATGGCATCTACTCCTGTGTCGAGTGTGGCAGAAGTGAAGAACAGGGTGATGAACAACCCTGGAGCAGTCTGTCTTAGAAGAGACCACTAGAGCGGGGACTCCAGCCTTCTCTTCATGACTTCACACAGGTCTTACCCAGGTTTGGAAAGGAGAAACCTGGCCTTAGCATATGCCCCTCTGATTTATTTTATCATGAACCCCCTCTTCCCCATGCTCCTGCCATGCATACTGAGAATTAATTCAGGAATCAGTTTGTGTAGCAAGATGGAGACAGAATCATCAAAAAATTCATTCCTTTCTACATGTCATGTTTTCACTTCCCCTGCATTGTTCATCAGTTTTATTTTCTGAAGCCAGGGCTGACATCAACTTTAAACATGATATTTTGAACAAAGGACGCTACTCTTATCTTGTCCTATAAGTGGTTACTGCATTTGGCTGGCACAAGGATTAGAGGCAGAGAAGGAGCAGCTCAGGAGCATATATACGCATGCCTTTCCCATTCCAAAGAGTGGAAAGATTTGATCTCTTAAGCACGAAACAAATTCACCCGAGGTTTCATGCTCTGAACAGGGACTGTGCCCTTTCTCAGAAGAGAGACAACTTGGCTTCATGCGTGGAGACAATGAATGATGACCTCCATCTCTACCTCCGCTGCCAGCTAACTTCATAGTTTCAATACCTCCATCAAGGCACAAAACACTATCCAAATAATTACAAAACAATGATGGGCCTTATCTTACATCTTGAAAGAAACCGTTCAGCTGAAATTGAGAACATTATTCTCCCAAAGCAGGAAACTCTTAACAGCAAAGGAAATAACACACTGGTTTCAACCCAATAACTTGATGTTTGTAGGAACAATATTAAATTCTAGTTCAGAAAAGTTTTAAACAATAGTGATTCAGATAATTTCTCTACTTTAAACTCTTAAAGAGCTCAGGGAGAGTTTGCCTTATAACTGTGAATCATGGTGTGCAGCCACAGTGATGCAATTTGCCAGGCAAAAGTGATTAAAATCAGTATATCTACTCACAAAGTAATCTGCAAAGATTCTGCTGATACATGCTTCCCTTTGGGCTCAGAGCTTATGCAGGTTACCCTCTTGTTTTGCATTTGCAATGCTCTTAAAAAGATTTCCATGCAATCCACCTGGCTGTCTGGTGGGTAAGTGTCTGTCAGATAAAGGTAGACTGCTACCTCTTCCCCAGCACTTATACTAGTGTCCATGAACAGCAACACAACTGTGCATTTTATCAAGACAGGATTATGTTGTGCCCTAGGAGAGCCAAGCAGTCTCAAGTTTAAGTATCATGCCTGAATAAAATTGCATCAGTGGTTTTGCATCTTCCAAGTGTACAACATACCATGATGACCGTAACAGGCACTGATCACTGAGTACCCTCAGTGAGCACACAATTACTTCTTTGTCTCCAGGAATAAAATGCAAGTGGTAAAACACTTTAAAAAGGAATAATATTTATTTTGCTTCACTACTGCAATTTATTGAAGTCACTATTTTCCTTACTATTTTTCTTGCAGAAGTCATATTACACACCTCCCCACCTTTCCTATTATTAGGATCCTTCACTGGTGATAAGTATTTGCGAAGCAACTAAAGGATAATGGAAACTTTCCCACCTTCAATACTTTCAACTGGGAAAAGCCACAATGGCATTTGAGATGCAAAGACTACAGTGGCTAGCCTTAGCCTTATTGTTCTGATCTCCTTTGCTTGTAGCTTTGTATATCAGGAGTGGAATTTGTTGGCAAGCACACCAAAAATATTTTCATTTCTGTAACAATCAGCTCTTACTCTCTTTTGACGTGTGTCTAAGTGAGGAAGGTTGATCTGTAAAGCAGTTGACATGTAAAGCAGAAAGTTACATCATAAGGTTCAGAAAACAGAATGAAAATGTAAAGTAATGCAAACACCAAAGAAAAATGAGTTGATGTTTCCAGAGTATGAAATCCTGGAGTTTTCTGGGACTTTTCCTGTATTCCTAGAATCTCCAGGAGCTTTACAATTCTAAGTCATTGATTTGAAAGAAATCAATGACAGCAGTTCCACTGACTTCAACGTTTCATTCTTATCAAGAGACACGTATAAATTGCTTCCTTTTTACCATGGAGCAGAAGATTTGTCCCCTTGTGGAAGGTAGCATTACAGAAAACAAGAGTTAATTTATCAGCTGTGGGAGATTTTCCTCACAGGATCATGGAGGAACATCAGCAATAGTAAGGGGATATGCTACTTGCTTCAGCTCAGCAAATGATTTTGGCCATGAAACGCTGTTTAGAAAATCTAGAGTCAGAAATGGAATAAAGGGGAATGGAGTCAGTGTTTGGCAACAGTTACATGCAGTGGGACCTGACCTGCCACCGTATCGCTTTGTAGCAAGAATCAGAAACAAACATGATTTTAGAATGAGAGTCGCCATGTGTGACTTTCGGAGCACAGCATGGGCCTTTTACAGCTTCACTGTTGCCAGGTCTCAATGTTTAGAGTGAGCGCTTGGTGGGAAGAAGGGCTTGTAGAAGTCATTCGCCATTTGAACTGCCTGGCTGGATGGAGTTGGATGGGACAAATGCAGCATAACACTTGTAGCCTGCTGAACACTTCCAGCAACTAAAATAACAACTGGCAATTTTGCCAAGTTGTTTTCAATTAAAAGAGTGTATCTAAAAAAAAACCCCCAAACCAGAATATTGTATTCAGGGAGCAGCACAGTGATCTTGCACAAAACCTTGCGTGCCATTCCACAGTGAGGTCTCTTACAGGGGTTACAACATTTCTCAGCACATGCCACACGCTTGTGTGAATGTTTGCTGAGGACAGAGCAGAAGTCGGGGCTCTGCCACTTACAACACCTCCAGGGCAGACGAGCACACAGGTGTGTGCGTGGGTGAGGAGTTTATAACTAAGGAAGAAGAATAGCGAATGAAGAGATAAACCACACAAAGGGACTGTGTTTCATCTTTGTTCTGAAAACTCAAAGACAGCAAGAGCTGTAAAAGTTACTTGCTGTTCCATGTAATGAGCAAACTGGTACAACATTCTGCAAAGGCCCAGGACTCCTCCATGTTTCTTAAGGACAAAAGAATGCATTTCATCTTGCTATGAGCAAAATTCCTCGTCTGCATAGATATGAGCACCTTTCCTTCACTGGCATTTCTTCTGTGAAATTCTGTACTATGTTAAAATCTTTGATGCAAGAATTTCCGTCACAGGTCATACTGTATGTAAGTTTATAGTCCCTTGGTTGTTTAGATCTGTATATTATGCATTCTTAAGCTTTTTACAAGCTCATTTGTGTGTCTCATGATTAAAAATTCTGTTTATGTTTTTGGCTTGTCAAGACATAATCAGCTTTCATGCTGTGTATAAGTGATATCTCCAATAATCAGTCAGGTTTATGGGGAAAGCAGGAGTAGCAACGCCATACAAAGTACTTCTCAGGGATGAGTCTGAAGCTGTGAACTAGGTTTTCATTCTGCTTCACCTAAAATCTTAAAGCTGTGGGCTGCTGTTAAGGAAGTTTTTAGCAACGACCTCGATTCTGTTAGCTAACTAGCTCCCCCTCTTGAAACTCTGCAAACACTGACAGAAAACGGGCCGGGATGTAAAGTGAAGTGAAATGAAATCCAGCATTATTGTAGTACTTTACTCTTTTTTAACGGTTGCGGGTTATTTTTTTCATATGCAACCCTGACAGCTGCTAAATGTCCTTATGTTGCTGATGATGTTGATTTCTGAACTGACCTTTGAAGAATGTGGAAGGGGTTCTGCCGTCTCTTGCAAAAGAGTTCAGGGCTGCAGAGGTCACCCTAACGCCGATGTCCAGTGGAGACAGACAGCAGAGCTCCCCAGCTGTAGGACACTGAAGAGGATGGTGGAGGACAAGTATGGCTAGGGGACATCATGGTTCAGCTCCACCCTGCAGCAGCCCCTACTCGGGGACCCCAGCAAACGCCAGGGCAGGAAGGGAAGCGCCCATCTGTGCAGGAGCACAAACATCAGCTGTGCCTCCCGGGGCATTCCCGCCTGACAACGAGCCCAGCTGACACAGGGAGGTGGCAGCTGTGCCGCTGCACTGCTTTGCTTTGCTAAGAACCGAGTTATGAACATGGTAGGTAGCTACAGTCTGTAGTTTCTGAGTTTTTCTAGAACAGATGTTAGGTAGATAATGGTATATGGGTGTCAAACAGAAAGGTGCATGGATCTGCAGCTGAGATAAAGCTGTCCTTAGTCTACAACAGGTGTCATTACATGGAGCTCTTTCCACATGGGTTTTACAAAGAGCTGTCCACGCCCTGAAAGTTTCCATTCTGAGAATGCTAATGTGATGTCAGAATGGATAAAGGGCAGGAGAAAAGAAGTCTTCGTGCTTGCTAGAAAGGGGTAACTGAGATCTGGAGCCACACTCAGACTTCACGCTACATTCAAGCATACTACACACGTTCAAGTATCTAAACACTCTGAGCTGAAAAAACCTTTGTCATCCCTGAAGCAAGGAACAGAACCTAGGATTCCTTATTTCCAGAGTATTCCTGGCAGTGGGCTAGAAATCCAGACTCATGTCATTATTCTTCCTCTCTCTGTTACCATCTGTCTTTCATGCTTCTGCGTACAGTGGCACACTTTCAACAAGCAGGAGAGAAAGCAAGGCAGTGTATACTCGGGTGAGATTTCTTATGGGTAGGGACACAAGTTGTTTGGAAAGTCTTTAGGTCAAAGAGAGTGTGACCCATTTTCTGTATAAAAGTCAGTTGTTTAAAACGGAGAAGACTACCACTAACTTGATTTTAGGATGAATTTTATGCTTTGTGTCATTTTCAAGGATGTGTAAGTGTCAGCTAAAAAAGCTTTTTTGGCACTCCAGCAGACTGTATGTAGCTGTTGCCTGTTCCTGAACCACAGTGGAGCAGTCATCACAGCTAGTGATGCAACTGAGAGTTTATGCCCTTCTCATGCAAACGATGTGGCATTTACTCACTGCTCATATAATCCAAATTGTTGAGGTATTACAGTTCTTATCGTCATGCTTTAATTTTTCTGATCAGCCTAAATACATCCTTGGAGATACAGCTTAGTTGTTCAGGTCTCTTGAATCCTATGTAAATCCATGGTATCAAAATATCTCTCAATATCTTATGTCACCTGTCGCAAGTCATACTGGAAATTTGCAAGAACTGGAAGCGAATTACCCATATTCTCCCCAAGAGTCTTAACCACAAAAAGATGTTTCGCTTAAATTCAATGAGCAGTAGTTTTTGAACACATGGTAAACACAAGGATCTCAATTTTTGGGTATCCATTCTAGGAAACTTTATGTGTTACCTAATCGTGCAGGTGAAAAAATATCACCTTCAGGACATCTGCAACATCTTTCTGATATGTTTACACTGTAAACTGCAATTCTTTTTTTTTAAAAATCTTAGCTCCTGTCTCAACAATGAAGAGAACCATGCAGAAACGCTTGCAAGAATAAAGACAGGGTTTAAAAGATACTGGCTCAAATCTGCTGAAATACTTGAACAGTTCAGATGAATCATAAAATCAGTGCAAAATAAAAAAAAGATTATTCCAGACTTTCAGTCTCTAAATTGTGTTTCTACTTTACTTATAAACAAAGAAAACTGTTAGGGGAATAAGCTGGAGTAAATTTTGTTTTAATCCCTTCCCAAATCTTTTAACCATGTATTATTTGCCCAAAACATAATACTTATTTTAATTTCAAACAGTAACATTCAAGAAAACACTGTGATCTGTTTTACATCTTCTCATATTTGTTCTTTCAGCCCTCTGAAACCTCGCTCTATGCATGGTTTTTAAAATAGACCTTTAAGATTCAGCTTTTCAGCTGATAATCTTAGAGAAACTCTGCCCACTTTTATCACTTGAAAATCTGAACTTCAAATGGTTTCATCGAAAAACAAAGCAAGACAAAAAAACCTATACCCAAAAGCTATACCCAAATTATGCACATTAGAAACGTGTCATGGGGTGTGGTGGTATGTCTCAAAATACAGTGTATTATTCCTGATGTACTTTTTACAAATGGCACAAATAACAGCACAAACTATATGTCTGGGTCTGCATGCAGTAGCGTACTTTAATGCTCATCACATCTAAAGCTGGGGGTCCTCTAGGCAAGAAGTGACTGTCTGGTTTGGAGGTGATGCAAAGAAGGTCATCTACATTAAATGAACTAGACTGGGCTCAGTAATAGTGAGCCATTCTCAAATACTAATGACCATCTGGATTACAGATGCAGTAGCCAGATTGTCTGTTGTATCCACCAAGTGAGTTGTCTTACCCTGGGAAAAAACTGTCATCTGTCTGTCTTGCCCTGTAGACACGAGCTTTCTTCCAACCTGTCCACATGGATTTACTGGTGGCAAGGTCATCCCGTTCTTTGGAACATCACTCGCTTGCATTTACTGGCTGCTTAGCAGCTGCCAAAATGTTTGGAAGAGAACAGAAAGGCAAGGGGCTAGGATAAGACAGTAAAACTGAAATTTTGATTTCTTTCTGGTGCACATTTACCAGTGGTTAAAGAAAATAGAATAGCAATTCTTTTCCAAGCTCTGTTTGTTAAATAGACAATGCCAGTTTTAGGGTGTTTCTCTTCTCTGCTCCCACGCTGTGAAACTCCTTTTCTTTTGTTTAGCAGAATAAGCAAATCATTGCAAGACCTAAAATCTTGTTAAAAAGTGCACCAGTTTGATTTGGCATTTAATTAACACATTTTTGTTTGGTTTTACTGTGTGAGTCCTGACTTTACTTTCAGGTTCCCTTCTCATTTTAGTAATGTAATTATGCTTTGCTTTTAAGGGTGGCCAGAGAATCCATGATCTATATATTTCTACTCTGTTTTTGTGTTTTTTATCATCATCCTGTCATGTATTCAATAGAGGATTGTAAATATTTTTCTGAGTACAAAATTTTGAAGGTAATCGTTCCTGAAGATTTTATACTGCTGAATGTTATCCTCGTATTTGAAATGCACAGTTCTGAGGAAGCTTTGCAAAGTATTGCAGATAGTGAGTACATCAAACACTTCCAAATATTTTTCAGAGCTTCCTTACATCCTTGCTAGCACACAGAAAATGAAAACCTAAAAAGGGTAGTTCTTGAGTTAACTTCAGATTCTCGAGAAAATTGTCCTTCTGGAAAATGTTTCATCCCAAAATCTGCAGGTAGATATCCTGGGGATTAATTTATGATTGTCATGGTGAAGTGTTTTTGCTAATTAATTTTGCTAATGAGGTGATAAACAAACTAAGGGAGTCCTCTGCTTTTTGACACTAGCTTAGACTTCATTAGTGGGAGCTTGTTCGTGACAGTTGCAGGTAAATCCCAGACACTATTCATTACAAACAGTAAATGTAAGCCACTCTGATGCTCTGACACCAGTTTCAGCCCAGAGCCTAGGATGACTGTCAAGCTGACTGTTCAGTAAGCTACAGCGTGGGCAGGGAAGGGCATAGCTCCATGGTACTGCAACTACGTCACATGGCTTTGATGGAAACATACTGTGAAGGACAGTGTAGATGATGGGAAGAGGAGAAGGAAGGAGGAGGGCTACTGTGCCCTAGCCTGCCTACAAAATGCGCACTGCTGTGTGCGCTTAGGAACCCACATTCATGCATGAGCATATGCTTTGCCTATATGCTAAACGGATTTACAGTGTGAAGTGTGTGCTTAAGTAGCTTGTTGCACTATGGTTGTAGGAAACATGGCTAAGAAAATACAGAAGAAAGGAATGGTGAAAAGGAAATGAAAAAGAAAGCTAAAGAAAAAAGTAAGAAAGACATTACTTTTTGCTGACCTTCTCCACGGGTTGCTAATATAGCCTGTATATAGGTGTCTCTGTGTATATAGATGTAGACAAGTGCATATGGTCAGATATTCAGAAAACCTGTGTGTAGAGAGAGCTTTTATCTTCATTACGTGTGAAAGACAACCAAGTATATATGCTTGAAAAAAATCCTGTGTATGGTATTTTATCTGGTATCATCAGAAAAGGTGTTTCCCAAGCAGATCAGAAACAGTGTGTAGCTCACTGTAGCAATTCTGTTTGGAGTAACTGAGCTCTTAATTAGGTGAGGGCTGATTTCTTGGCATTGAGACTTGTTGAACCTCTCAGACTGCTCTTCACAATAAAACAAAAAAAGACTGCTCTTTGTAAAACTTCCTAGCAAGTGGGAACATAGCATATAGGAAAACAGGACTGAAAGCTCACATGATTGCGAAGGGCATGATGCAAAATTGAACCAGACTCTGTTTTGCACTTGAAGAAATCCACTGAGACACCATTTGGCATATACTAGAGAGTAAGATAAAGGCAGTATCTGCTGAAAGTATAGATGATTCATGGACAAGGACATGACAGGCCCAGCCTAAAAATCATCCCCTACTGCAGCAGGCATCACAAAATACATCAGCTTCCTTTAGAAGCTGAGTAGTTTCTTGTCCTCATAACAGTAGTGGGAAAGCTGTTTCTTAACTTCATTCCTGTGATGACTAGAAACTATTTAATTTCCATCGTGAACCTCTTCAGGGACATAGTATACACATGGCCCTTGTATACCCATCAATTTTCAACGCTGTCTACGGCTACGTTGCTAAGCACATCCATCCCACAGAGCGATCTCTAGTCCTCTGGCCCAAGTAGCACAGACTGGCTGATATTCAAGGCTAATCCTCTGTAGAGCAGATGAGCAGATGAACCCAATCCACACCATATTGCCCATATGGTGCTCACATACATCTAAAACTTAATAATGGTTTTTATCTGTGGGGGTGGTTCAGTTCATCATATTTAAACGAGTGAGGACAGTGTTGCAGCCCACAGAATGGCATTTCCATAGCATGAAATAGAGAGTAGATGTTGCATGCTCTGGGCTGTGGCATAGGTGTGCTGGGGATGCTTGAGGGTTCCTACATTCTGTTTTGGTGGGAACTCGTTGATTCCTTCCCAAAGAGGTCCTGGAAGTGACTAAGCATTGCACATGAGCAGATGAGCAGGTGGTGAGCACAAAGGAGTGAAGGTGGAAACTGAGCTATCCAGCTGTATTTGTACCCACAGTCTTTAGGTTCAACAGCATTATTTCCCTTGCCCGTTTTCACCATAACCAATTTTTAATGGAAAACAATAATATTTCCTCTTAGGCTCTTTTGGTAACCAATCAATATGACTTCTTTTAGTTTCCTCTTATATAGTAATCTCTCCTTTCCCCAGACCATCTCATTATCACTTCTTTATGAAGAGGTTTAATGTGTCTTCCTGGAATGTGAATTACTAAACTTTTACACAGTATTCCAGATAAAGTTTTTCATAGCACTTAGGAAAAAATACTTCATAATTTCTTTGCTTGAGAGAAAGATCTTGAATAACATACCAGAATATTGCATTTGTCTTTTTCATATTTGCTATGCATACCTAGCTCATTGCAAGCATATTTGCAGGGTAGCCATCCCAAACTCATGCACTTGTCTAGACTTCTTTCATAATCAATAGAGAGAAATAAGTGATTCATCTCATTCTGAAGTGAATGGCTGGAAAAGGTCAGATCAATAATGTCTGAAAGTGCCTGTTCATCTCCTTTGACTGCAGAAGCAGGCTGGGTTGAGCAGTTAGGCGAAATACGTCTACACTGCAGACACCTGAAGTTAGGTAGGATGAATCCCTGATTGATCAATATCGAAATGATCACACTGACCTTCCTCTTTGCTGTCACTAACACCTAAGAGCTCCTAACTTACAGGAATTATTCTTGTTATGAACGTGTAATTGCAGGAGCTTCCATATGTTGTGTTAATTAGGTAATTCATGAATTTCTATTAGCCCAGTCCTCAGGGTCAATGCAACATTTCTGTTGTGTGATATTCAAGTTCTCCTCCATACCAATGGTGTCCCTCAGTTTTATGTCATCACCCAAATTGAACTTGTAGGTTCCTACATTTTGTGGTGTTATTTGCGAAAGCTTTGAATCATTTGGTCTTTCACAAGTTTTTAAGAATCTTTGGGAATATTGTCCCTCAAATACAAGTTTCACCCTCAGCACAAACTACTGCCATCTTCTAGTTGGCTCCATTTTGTATTTATTGTATAATTTTTAGCTAAACTTCAGCTTCTCTATTAACTAACTGCCCGTGTAAAAGAAGCTTAAATGACTTAGCAAAGTCTACATAGATGACCTATATTTTAGATTAAATCTGTGTGGTTTTTATTGAAGAAGAAATATACTGTTCATTTAAAAAATATTTCTTGGTAATCTGTTACTATGTTTATCCCATTTTCAGTATAATTCCATGGAAAATTATTATTTGCTTCAAAGTTCATTCTAAACAATGCGCATTCCTGAAGTCCCACTGATGAAATTCTAATTTTTCCCTTCTTAAATACTACAGATTTATTGCTGGTCTTTCCTCATATATTACCTGATTTGATTGATTCTGTAAAAATCCCAGATATATGGCTTGCAATTTCTTGTGTCAGTTCTTTCAATGTTCTGGATCGTTTCCCTACCCTCCCATACGTTCTTCAGGCTGAAATTTGAGTTCCGTTTCTACCTTGGATATAATTTTCATTCTAATGCTTGAATACCTCTTTTCCTTCTTTCCTTCACTGCTTCCCATTCAGTGTTAATTTCATTGAAAAATAGAGCAAAACATTTCTATGCTACCTGGACTTTACCTTGATTTTGTATTTTCTCCACTATCTCACTCTCAGTGATGAGAAGATCTGTTTCTTCTATCCTTCATCTCTTCTTGCTTATATGGTTGAGAGTATTTGTCTTAATTTTTGCTGTGATATGTAACTCAGCTATACCATGGCAGTTCTCACTTTGTCCCTTCACTTTCTCACCTTCAAGTTACATATATCAAGATATGTATTTTCAGTCTTTTTTTCAGTTGCCTGTAGCATCTCTACTTGCCTCTAATATCCCTTCTCAGGTAATTTTTTATCCACTTCTAAGTGACATATTTTCTCATTGCTTGGATAACGAATGACAGGCAAATTCATATATCTGACCAAGAAATTCCAAGCCTCACATACTAGCCTGAGCTCTTCAACACAGTTGATGTCATTCACTAATTACCTTAATTTTCTACAGCCTGGTTTTTGAATTAAAAATTGAATCTGTATATTTGTTTCATCTAAACTGAATCAGCTTATCATTACTCTGTGCAAGGTTTCGTCTGTGATTAGGCCTTCTATAAAGCCTTTGCTGCTTACCAAATAAAAGCCAAAAATAATATATGAGGTGGTAGACTCCCTCTGCAGTCAGTGAGGAGAGACAGGCAACTCCAGAAGAGGAGTTGGCCCATGAAAGGTCCGACTCTCACTCCAGATAGGCTGGTCTTAGCTTCTTGACTTAGAGACACCTTAGTGGAAACGTCTTGGGCATCTTCCCTGGGTCTTGCCTTTAGAGGACACAACTGGAGAGGTGTCACTTCCGCAGACATGAGAGCTCTTGCACTATTAGTGGCATTTATTTCCCATTTTGCATGCAGGCCATTGGTCTCCCATGGTCATGTAGTTCCCAGCAGTGTGTTGTGTGTGATGTATGTATGCATATGTGTCTAAAGTGTTCTACAAATCTTGAGCCATATTCAGATTAAACCGATGGTCTGCAGGCCTCTAACACTGTTTCGGGATGAACTCCTCTACAGTGCTTTCCTGTTGTGTTTGTGACCCAAGGTAATCCCATTTCACTTGTCCCATTACTTCCTATTTCTTTGCACTGTCTCTCTGAATTGTCGTATTGATAGGATGACAGTGTTATGATTCTAATGAGCTCGCTGTCTTTAGCTTATTTCTGCCAGATTTGGATTCAGCAAGGAGTCAAAGGAGGCTGCAGCTTTTCCATTAGCAGCACTTCGTGAAGTGCATGATCCCTTACAGATGATGCTGCAGCATCTGGTCTTGCCCTTGCCCCCCTCTCTATGTGTATGTATGCCCCACTCTATACAGTATGCTATAGTGTACTGAATCCTTATTTTTACTTCTCTTCATATCCTTCATTCATTTTGGCTCCTGGAGCAATTAACTTCTTCAAGCCCAACTCCATGTTTTAGAACTAAGGCAGAACTTGTAGGAATAGGTGTGACTCTCCTGTCAACTAGGGAGTCACGGGTAGCTGATTTGCACTGTAACAATACTATTTTATTGTTTCACTGGGATCTGTCCTCTCTTCTTCTATGGGGCTTCTAGGATTCAGGTTCTTACTTCTGTGTGAAAGTTTGCTGAAAGCCTTGACATGCCTGAGCTTAAAGCAGTGCACATGACAAAACTGCCTTGAAACTGCAATCTGAAATTCTAGGCCAAATTCTCTTGTGCTTCAGTGGAAATTCATTGGATATAATATATCCCTGCGATACAATACCTTTTCAAGGAATAGATGTCCTTTCTGATGAAAATTTATTTTAGTGAGAAATTCTGTACTGATGCTAAGTAGAACACTGGAAATAACAAATGTCCCACTGAGGGAATATTTGGTAAGTATGCAAATCTGAAAGTGAACTGAATAATAGGGTGCAGCTGGTTCTTAGTCTTCTATTTGACTGTTGCTGTTCACATACAGTATAACAGCCGTGCATGGGGGAGGAGTGTTAACATGATATTCAGTGAAGGCTGCATGGCGTGGGTGTATCACAGTTCCAGGAAGAGCCTGAGGTTATGGTTAACAGAGTTCACGCCAACTCTTCATTTTAAAATGTAGTGGCACGCTGCAAGTCTACTGCTGACAGAATGAAGTTTTACTGATGCTTGACATGGTGACTAAACTATTAGGCCCATCCAAACTCAAAATATAAAGCTGTTTTCTGACAGCTTACCAGAAAACAAGACTAACTGCTCTTCAGCTGAATATTTGCTAAACCTCTCTCATTTCTCAACCAATATAAATTCTTGTGACACACATTTTGAAGATCCACTTATGTATTTCACTTTCTTTAGGAATTCAGGCCTGCTTTCCATACACAGAAAGGCTGAGCTATTTTATTATTTTATCAGACATCCCAAACAATTTGCTATTAGCTCTTTTTTTCTAAACTTCTAAGTTTCAGGCAATGTCTAGTACCACTGCTTGCAAAATTTGAAACAGACTGACTGAAGCATGAAAAATATACTTCTAGCAAAACACATCCTGCATTGTCAGGAGATAGATATGTTTTTCTCACATCCTGCATCTTTCATTGCTAAATTTGATGATTCTTTTCTGTGAAATGCATTTAATTAGTCCTGAAACTCTTATGCAGAAATATCACAAAACTCTCATTTTGTTATAGTGAGTATCCTAAGAAAACAGCATTACCTCTAAAACTTCAGTTTCTCCACAGCTGACTTAGAAAGTGTTTCTCATTCACTTTCTTGACAAGTTTGCTGCCTTGCTAGGTTTTAGCACCTTCAAAACTCTTGTGCTTCTTGTTCTTTACTTAGACGGGTCTCTGTACTAAAACATACAGTAAGAATAAAAAAATCGATATCAGTCATTGCATGAATGAGACTTTTTATATATCCAGTCAGTATTCTGTATAACCAGTTTTAGATCTTTCAGTGTTGACATCTATTTTGTTGGGAAATATAATATTTAAAAATTCGTGATTGGGGGATATTATGATCTTTAAATACCAGAAAAGGAATTCTTTGCCTTTGTGAAATAACCATCAAATATATTTCTCCTTAGGCTTCGACTTTATCAGAAAAATGAATTTCAGGTTTTCACACCAAAATGCATTTGAACAAAAAATAACTTTTAACAAATAACATGGAAATTTACATTAAGCAACATAAAAAATGAAATACCCTACTTTTTCGCCAACACCATAACTGGTGTTTCCAATGGCTACTCCATCATCCAGTCATCATATTTCCTTCCATGACCTCCATTTTCATCAAAATTCCCTACAGTCCAGAGTGCTCATCACTTGATCGTATGTCTTTTAACTCATTTCACTGTGATGAATTTGGGGGTTTGAGTGTTTCTAACTTGGCATCACGGAAAATTCAAACAGGCAAGAACTATACAATATTTTCAGATCTTCAGGAAACAGGAAACATGGCTTTTTTCTCCCTTGTACTATCCTTTCCATAACATGGTATTTTGTTGACTGTCTTTTGTGTTGCAGTATAATTAGAATAGTTTCTGTAGGATGGGAGTATCCTTACAATAAATGATTTTTGTAATTTTAAAATTTTTAAGCATTGTTTGGCATTTAATTACCTACCCCTCTCCCCAAAGCCATTTCTGGGAGCTCTACACTTCTGTCAGGAGCCTTATTCTTTCATTATTCTACATTCGAGGAAGGTGTTTTATCTTGCAACATACATTTTAAATTAAAAATTTCACTTATGCTCATAAGGCTTAGGTATGCGTCACCATGTACAAGCCTATTTTTTTAATCATAAATGTCATATTGAAAAGCAAGTCTGGTATAGAGAAGTGTGGATTTAATCAGTTAATTCTATGGTTACACTGTTCATAATCACTGTATTTGCTTTTAATGGCAATGAGATGGATATTTCCAAAGGAGTCTCATTGTCCTCTGTGAAAATAACTAATTGTTTTGTTATTAAATACATGAGTACTCAACATGTCCTGCAAATGAAATCTGCATATGAAACCAAATCCCCACACTCTACGCAGTTCTCATTTCATAGACGGACACGTCCAAATAGTGCCCTGGTTCACCTTCAGGTAAATTTAAAGTCATTCGTTTTCCTCAAGAGAAGAATACTCTGATTCTTAGTGATTAATTATTGCAATATTCACTGATGACTTTAATTGATTTAATCTATCTTTTCACAGTAAGAGAGGTGGGGAATCCAGCCATTCACACAGTCAGAGAGTGATCTCATCTAGGAAGGTGTCAGCACTGAATCTGGATGCAATGTAATTACTGCTGCTTGTTGCCTCAGCTGAGACCAGTAAGTGTGAGCTGTTCCTGCTTTGAACTGAATCGGGCAGAAGAGGTTAATACAAATATTACCTAGCATATACATCACTTGGAAGCTAATCCGCTCATTCTCCTACTACAGAAAACACGTTCGAGTACTGTTTAGTCAGGGCCAAGATCTCCCCTTTTTCCCCAGAAGAACATGTGCCTGAGGGCCCTTGTTTTATCTAGTTTCATCCAAATTGCAAGACTTTCACTGTCACTCATAGTAAAGGCAAAACAAGTTGGAAAAGATAGAAGACAGCCTGGAAAACAGCTGGTCTTAGACGGCTGCAGTGTGGAGATCTAAATCCGATCTAGTCACGCTAGGCTCTCTTTGTAGTCAATAAGGAGAGATATGCACTTTAAATACTTGATTCATCTGACCTATATTCAGTGTTTACTGTAGGTTAAGATGAATAATACTCTAAAAGTGCCTATTTCTTTCTATTGACTACAAAGAAAATCTCGACAATGGCTCAGTTGTAGACAGCTACATTCACTTTTTTGCAGTCGATGTGCTGGATAATTGCTAATGGATTGAATTACTAAGATGGAAAGATTCTGGGTGGGAAAAATATAAAAGAGAGCTATTACAGGAAAAGTAATGTCAAGGGAGGTGCATGCTAGTTTGAAGCAAAGGAAGAAAAGTAAAAGTAGTGAAACAGTAGAAGGGGGCAGGAAAGTCTGAGTCTGAGTTAAGTTGGCATAAAGACGTGACTATATTAGCAAATAATTTAACTCAGTAGAACATGTAGACTAAAGCAATCAGTGTGAGATCTTTGTGTCTCCACTGTATGCAGTTTGGGGATTTTACTTCAGTCTAGATTTAGTGTGGTGCACTGGGCTGAACATGCCTACAACATATATGTTCCTAAGCTAAGTAAAGGACTAATTGTTGGTTGAGATTCCTACATCCCCATGAAGGGCCGAAGCACATTTGGTCTGCACCTATAGCACAGTCTCCAGAAGAGACCTGTCTGTGAACTCAGCCAATGTGCAATACGTGGGGATGGCTGAGAGTTATTTCAAGACTGCAAAATCGCTCTGAACCAATATGCTAATGTAAATGCAGCCTGAGACAGACAGTTTGCATATAAAATTTAAAATTGTAATGAAACAGTCCTCTTGACATAACTGCCTAAAATCCTGATGGAGTTGGTGAAAAGTACATATCTCTCAGAGCTGCCAGATCATCAATTCACTGGATGAACTAAGGAGGACAAGATTTTCCTCTGGAAGTCTTTGCTGGCACTTCCACTCTGTGTTTGTTGTATGGGACACGTGAAGAAAATCTAGCAGCCTGGCACCCACTCTGACAGTACACAATAGTGTGTGGGAGGTCTGATGGGAGAAAAAGCAAGATTTTCTGGTAGGGAAACAGGTACACAGTGTAAGACCAGATCCTGGCTGGAGACTGAACAGTACCTGGTAACCAAAAGTTAGCCAAAACCAGAAGATGAAAAGGAGACAGGTGCAAGGGATGAAGAGATGACATGGCAAGTGTGAGGAAATTATTTAAATTTGAAATACTCTGGAGCTAAAGTACAATTTCACATTAGGCACAGGACAAAATGATACATATGGAGAGTTCTGTTTGCATTTGTACCACATTGTCCAGACCTTCTGTTGCTATGGTTTTGTACCACCTGTCTGCTCTCAAGAATTGTTTACCTCTTTCTGTACTGTGCGGGATTATTTAGATGGTTATCTCAGCATGATAGATTTAGTTACCTCGCTGACTTCATGTGCTGAGAACCTGAATTCTGTAAAAAGTGCCTGTTGAACCATTGTGTTACTCCTTTATCTCTGATTTTTTTTTTGAAGGAACAGTGTACATGTCTTAATCTCAATACTTGATTGTTTTATAAAAAGCCAGAGGTGTTTTTCAGAAGACTGGAAGAATGGTAAGTGTAAGAAAAACCATTAGCATGCAAAAAGATCACAACACGAAGATGAAGCCAGTTTTCATTTTAACTTCACAAAACAATTTCTTGCATCAATTATAAAACACATGCAATTTTGTTCACTTGTGGTTTGGAGTTAGTGAAGAATGTGACCCAGCTTTTCAGGTGGTGTGAAGCGATGCATTTTTATCAGCTTCAATTTAACTGCTTTCATTTACAGCTTCTAAAGATACCACTTACAGGGTGACATATACATTTCAAACAGTGTATCATTTTCTTAGCCTTGGAAAGACAATGGGCCTAAGAAAGAAAAAGATGGATTCCTGTGCGGTAGCTGAGCTGAAGCATTTGCTAGATTCCATTTAATTATATCTGAAGAAATCTATGGAAAGCAGTGGAAAAATCTCATATCTTAATCAAAACCAACTTGATTGCATCCAAGGAACTTATTAGAGCTCTGAATTCCTCATTAATTTTGATAGGGTACAAATGGCAATGATCTTCCAAGTCCGGCTGGAGTCTGTAGACATTATATTTGGAAGTAATGTTTCTTTACATGTAAGCTGAAAGCAGACAACAAGTGAGAAACTTTATTCTGCTTTTATAAAGTTATTTTTTTTTAAAAAGTCCGTATTTTCAGCCCTAAAACTTTACTCCCCTCAGGCATTAAAACTAGGCTTCACAGAGGAAGTCAGTGTCAGGAACAGGAAGCTTAGGTAGGGCTTAGTCAGAAAGAGAGCTCCTGACTCTGAGAGTTCAAAACAAATAATGTGTCATCCCCAGTGTCTGTATGACAGGGTCTGTGAGCAATCGAACATGTGCTGTTTATCTAATCCTCCATTCTTCTGTGTATGAACATCACTGTTTACACCTCTCCCCTTCAAAAATTCTCTACCTGGCCTTGATACATATGGATATACAACAGCGCTGAGCCTCTTCATTCTGCAAATCTTCAGTAAGAAGAGAAACACAATGCACAAACATCAAAGGGAAGAGCTGCAGATGCAGTCTGCAGCAGTAAGACTGTAACCTACCTGAGGCAGAGATTGTGCACAATTGCGATGAAGGTAGTCTCCTCTCAATTCTCCTGGAGAGAGAACACACTGGATAAACAGCTCCTCTTTCACTGCACAAAGAAGACGACTCTCTAAATCCACCCCTTTGCAGACACCTTCATTTTTTCTAAAGATTATCTGACCTACAGATTCCCATAATACCTTTTTAGGTGCTTCAGAAGACAATTTAAGGAAGTATTGTGTATGGAAATAGGGTCAAACAGGGCTTTGTGAATGGACGCCTCTCCTTGTCAGAAAGGGATGGTAAGTTTTATCAGCAGACTTATCATATCTGAAAAGGAGCTAAAACACAGGTGAAGGTAAACCAGAGAATGAGCCCTCTCATCGTTGCAGTTTAGTGTGGCTGAACACTTTGAGTAAACAGGTAGAAAACTGCAAATGACACTGTGAAATTGAAATGGTAATGCTCTATAATTAGTGGCCATAACACAGGGTCACAAGATAAGAAAAGAGTTTCTTTGTACTGCTTTATGACAAGCAACAGAACTTCTTTATAATTTGAGAAGAGGGTACTGTGGAGAGCAAATTCCAAATTCAGTATTTGAACCTGAATGGAGCTGCTGACTGCCGTATAGCTATAGCTTAAAAGTCGATAAGCACCAGTGAGCTCTTGCTAACAGTGAGCTACATGAAAACTTGTAGTCTGTGTGAACTCTGATCAAGCATGAAAATCTGTGAACTTTTAATCTAAACCTTTTTGGTTTTAACCTAGTTCCTTAGATGGCATAATATCTTTTACATTTTAACAGTTCAGAGTCACTAGATCCTCAGGAAACTTCATTTATTATTTCTTTCAGAGAAAAATGGTATATCATTAAAAACAGTTATTGCCATGAAGAATAATTTTTGATGATTAAATATTATTTAGATCATTAAATAAAATATGTACAGTCGAAAAGCAGTTCCCTCACAACAAAAATTTTAAATTCTTTGTCCTGCTTTATGTAAGTTAAACTGCAGGATCCAAACATTTCCCTCTGGCCCTAAATTCACTGTATCTGTGCCAATTTTAAATACCATTTTCCATTAAATAAACAAGTGTTTGCGCCTTGTGCTTTTTATGGCGCAAATACATATGGAATGCAAGAATTATCTTAAACTAATCCCTGACCTTTAATAATTTTTAATAATTTGCAGTCAGTTAATTGTTTCCTTGGGGCTGCATCACAGGATTTAGTTCCACCAGCTCAGATTAGTATTAGCGACTCTTTCGAAAGAATCTGAATGCTCTCTTCTTGTATCCAGACAATGAAATTCTCAACCACTGCCCTTCCAAAATAATCAGCATCAGCTATCTCAATTTAACACCTAATCCTGAAATAAAATTTGTCTGAAGGTTTTTTATTTCTATAGCTTTCTTTGCTACAGGTCGTGTACAAAAGTGACCTCAGCAGATTCCAGCAACAGTACTGCTTCTTACGTTAGACAGTTATTTTGCTATACAGCCCCCTGCTGGAGTGTTCAGATGCAGTTAGCTGGGAACAAGCATTTGAGATATAGAGCATAAAATACCGCCTTTTTATCACTTTCAGTCTCAATGTCCTATGAATCTCTGAGATGGTCTCTTTCATTCAGTTATGTCCAATCTTTCCATGTAATAGGAATGTATTTGCATTATTTATGGGATTTCAGGTTCAGTTTATATTGGAGTTTTTTTCATGGACTGCGTTTTGTACTGAGGTTCTACCAGGTTCTCCATTTTTTTAGCATCATCCAACAAGGCTGTATCACTACAGTTTTCCAAAATCTTGCTTCTGAAAGGATGTAAGCACTGGGCAGTAAGTGTCTCCAGTTGTGGCAGTGTAGGAGCGTCTTATTGCTATGCTCCAGCAGTGGCTCAGGTAGCAGACTACTACTTTTGCATTGTCAAGGTCTGTCTGCCATCTGGAGGTCCTGGGATAACATCACCCAAATCATGAAAGACAAGGCTGGGAGCAGTGACAGACAACAATCCCATGATGAATATCCAGTCTTGTTCTAGGACTCCAATTAGGAGTAGAGAGAGGTACACTGGTACAACTGCTCTTTGGTGGTAAATGACGCTTTGTGTAAGACTGCCAGATTTTTGTGGCTCTGAAATTCTATCACAGCTCCCCTGCTTTGGTGGTAGCATTTCTGCAGTAGTGGGCATCTATGGAGCAAGCTCACTAGTGATTTTATTCTACATCCAAGCCAAAGCAGTAGATTGGACCTACCGAAGACAGAACAGAATTATTATCACAGTGCCCTCAATGTCATGAACAGGTACCCTCTTGAAGCTAGACTGGCATGAAACAGAGGTGTAAAAGAGTTTCTGGAAATTATTCCTGTAGGTGGGATTGAAAATTTACAGCATTCTCCTCTTTGGGCTACTTTTCTAGGAAAGATTAGAAGAAGGGAAGAAACGAATTTTTTGTTTTAATCTGGGATAAACTAGGATTCCTAGTCCTTTTGTTTCCTTCCCCCCCCCCCC
>Ga0065711_1029443_pt1 | contig 36192 bp, 15 predicted proteins | sample Hoacrofraction12_FD_59098 | JGI IMG/M metagenome (GOLD analysis project Ga0065711, IMG submission 59098) | Hoatzin crop microbial communities from Cojedes, Venezuela - Epithelial fraction 12 v2 (version 2) | ecosystem: Host-associated > Birds > Digestive system > Esophagus > Crop | place...
CTCCTCTCCTCTCCTCTCCTCTCCTCTCCTCTCCTCTCTCCTTTCTCCTTTCTTCCTTTACTTTCTTTTAAATTCCTTTCTCCTAATGAATGTTTGCACGATATTGACTGTGAAGGGGGTGTATTAAATTACATGCCCTACACTTCCCAAGGCAGTCGTCTTTACCGCTGCCTTCTTCCAGGCTCCTGAAAAGCCCTGGTCTCTTCTTCAACACGAGCAAGACTCAATGGGAAGTAGAATTGAGCTTCTCCACCCAGACAAAATCCCAGTATTTACAGGATCATCTTTGTTGCTCTACTGAAGCGTTGTCCCTAAGGAAGAAGCTAAAAACGTGTGTAAAATTTTAGGTCTTATCATCCTTTTGATGACCTGACAGCTGCATAGTGGTCTCTGCCAGTTGTGCTGGTGAGGAGGAGCACATCTGGCTGGACCTGCCTTCCTGAACCTGGACACCGGGCACAGCAGCCTGGGCTCGTATGAAATACCCCTCTGCAAGGACAGGCACCCCCTAACACAGCAAAGAGGCTCAGAGAGCTCTCTGGGGTACTGGGGAGGTGGGGGTGGGTAATGCACGTCTGATCTCTGCTGACTGCGTGGAGAAATAACTAGCTTCTAAGCAAACTAACCCCCAAGCTGCTTAAAAATGTGTGTATTAAAAACGAGACTAAAGTTTTACCCCTAGAAAAACGTGGTAGGTAATGCAGGCTGGAGTAACGTATTGATTGTAGACAACTCTGCTAAGGAGACAGCCTGAGATACGCTGCTCTAACAGAAATTTCCAGGAGATCTTCAGTTATAGCACATAGCAAGACACTTGAAGTTAATAAGAAATACTCTTACTAAACAACAGGGCAGTAAGAAATATGCCTGCTGTGCTTTTGCAAATGTCTGCTGCTGTTAACAGTCTGGTATTTTAAATGCTTCCAGCCTAATGAAAGCTTTGAAGCCAAAGGAAATACATCTGATACTCGTGGGCTGATTGCTCTCTGGGGGTATAAGCGATGCTGCAGAGGCAGAGAAACTCCAGGTGCCAACTCAGGTGTGACAATTTGTGCTGCCCTTTGGATGGGAGGATGCCAAGGCAGGTCCACGTCTGACACCTCAGCGCAGCGTTCCCAGCCCTCCCTTGGGCTCAGGGCGCAGCGTGGTGCAGCCGGCTCTGGGTCCGCACGCAACGTGGTGCCCGCAGAGGGACCTGAAGACTGAATGACTCATCCCAACCCCAAGGAGGCAATTCAGGCTCTTTGGTTATCTGGGATATTCCTGCCTTCTGCTGCCTGGCACCATGGAGAGATGGCTGTGCCTGTTGGCACCTGAATTTAGCAGTCACCAGGCATATATGCGTGTGTTTAAACACACTGCCACTGCAGTCAGGTTAATCAGTATGGTCCAGGCAGAAAATGGTGCATGGGGTTGGTTACTGTTTGGACAGAATCTAATTAAAAAACCATTAGACCTTCAGGTCTGGTGCAAGGACCTCATCCCTTTTCTTTCTCTCTTCAGTGCTCTTCGCCCTCAGTTAGCAGGGTCCCAGCTGGCTTTTCTGCTGTGCTCAAGCGTCCTCTGTGCCTGACCCATAATATGCCAGCGAATTCCCCACGCTCGCAGGGTGCCAGCAGCTGCCACTCAAAAGAGAAGATCAAAAAAATTCCAACCAAGGCAAAGCCGACCTGTCCAACTGGCAAGGAGGCTGCCACCAAAGGGAGCAGGGTTAGAGGAGCTGCCGGAGTCAGACCTATTTTGTGATTATACATACATCCTCATTAGTGAGATGTTAACTCTTAAGATTTAGATCTTTTGCTTGATATCTTTTAGTCAAGTTGTATGAAGTGTTTCACTAGCAGAATCTAGAGTTTCAAAAACTGTGTAAAAATCCGTCTTTAACAGTAATGTCTTTATTTAAAAGATGCAGGGTCTGCATCTTTTAATGTACTCTTCTTTGAGTCCATTAAAACGCACATTATTATTTCTGTTCTCTCAACTCTGAATATTTGACTCCCTCTGCAAGAAGTGATGTGTTTTCTCGTTAACATAAATTTAAATGCTGATCTTCCAGGCATCACTCAATGGTTTCTGATTGTTTGGAATGACAAGCTGTTACAAAAGGTGCTATAGATTCCTCTCTCCTGGAAAAGTACCTTAGGATTTTGAATTGTTCATTAAACCACCATTCAACAGCTTTCTTGAAATAGAATTTCCTAGGTCTGTTTTTTTTATAGAAAAGCAAACTTTCTACTCAGTTTTGGTACTGCTGCTGTTCTACTCAATATAAGAGAAAAGATAGTATTGAAGAATTGGTTTGTACATGCTCTTCTGAGAACATGATGAAGGAGACATAATGTTCATTTGGCTTAAAACTACAGAAGAGCAAGGACACAGAGAGGTCATGAATGTCTGGGGGAGGCCAGAAGATTGGTTACTCCTTAAATACTCAAGCATCTACAATACTTATTTGAGTTGAGCTGCTAACTAATTTCAAATGCGTAAGGTTTAATTGAATAGGAGGGCTTTCTGTTCAATGTTTTTGAATCCATTCTTGTTGCATGTGGGTCTCGCCTTCCCTGCTTGCTATTGCCAGTCGACCTGAGCAGTGTTGGCCCAGCTGCTCTCTCCTGCCACCTCTGAGTTGCTTACCGCTTCCACTTGACGCTGCACTTCCTGTAGCAAGAGTTTAATGGAGACTGACTTTGCTGTTGCTGAATTCAGCAGCATGCTGATTGTGGCTTTCTGAAAAAGTTTAAAAATGTGTATCGGTGTAGATGACCAAATCGTCATTAAGAAGCACTTATGCAGACTTGAAGAGCCTGTGGTCTGAGCCTGGTCACACACAACTATTCATCTCAGTCTCCACAGTAGTAACAAATGTCATCTATATACAGAAGCTACTCACGTATCTCTTTTGGCTGACATTATTGATGCTTGTTTTTCTGGATACTTCTATTGACTAATTGCAACTGCCGATGTTTTAAGAGTCAGATCAAGTAATAAAAGCTGATAGTGGTTAAGTGACACTCTGAACTCCCAGGCCCCTTGGAAATATGGAAGAATTATTTCCATTGATTTGATAGAACAGTGTATTAAACTTATGACAGAGATTACATACAACATAAGTGCTTCTTCTCTACGTTTGTTCCTGTAAAACATGGCGTAACAGCACCTTTCCCTGAAAACAACCCTTCCTTTCATCCTTCCTGACAAAAAGAGCTGGTGGAATGGAGGAAAGAAAAGCAAGAGGTTTAATACGGCACCTTGCAGTCTGCTGTGAATTATCATCACAGTTCAGTTCCTGCCTAAATCTTGTGTAGGCTGGAGCTCATTAATCTATCCTTGACCCACCAAGAAGTGGCCAGTTCAGGCTGACCAGAGGACCTTCCTCTGCATGGTCAGAACTATTGGTGAACCTTTCCAGTTCTTTTTCCACTCTGCCACCCTGAAAGGTGAATGAAACTTTTCTGGTTCTTCAGCTCTTCCAAAAGCCACTCCAGAGATATGTAGCTGAAACATATTTCTAAACTGATGAAGAAAATGGGCTCCGCTGCCTCCCGCTTCAAAATATTTCATTTGGAGAACAAGAACCGGCCTGTAGGGTAGGAAGTGTGGGTTGCCCATGAGCTTACAGGGTAGTGGAGACTTTTTGAAGGCATATTAGGGCAATGCGTCTTAGATACTAGAGAGCAGGTAAGGATGAATGAAGGAATGATACATACCAAATCCAGGTGAGACGGGAGGCTAGTCTGGAGGTAATTGGGTGCTTGGCTGTGTTTTGTCTTAGGGGAGACTTTGTTTCTTCACCCCGTTCCCCTTAGGCTACATACACATGCCTATATACCTACATATGCTACATTTTACATAAGTTTTGGGTTTCGATTCGTTTTTCTCTGTTGTAGAAGCCATCCAAGTGAATATTCTGACCGCATTAATTTCCTGTTCTACAATTTCAATAACGGTGTCCATGGTTTTCCTTGTTTGTTGCTCATGAGGACTAAATGTGCCTCACAAAAGCATTGTACCTATCACATCATGCAAACCATGCCTCTTGCCCTAAATGTCCAGGCAGTACAGGCATCTTGTTCAACGTCATGTAATTGCTTTTCAAGAGCAACTGTAAGGGCTTACCCATTTTGCTGACATAGGCATAATTACTTAGCACTCACCTGACCCAGTGTAGAACACACTTTCATTCACCTGACATTTAATAACTGATTATCTAACACCTTGCTTATGTCCTCCTAGGCATCCTGTCTATTCCGAGCATCCTGTGTTAGTAAGACCTCATACATGTCACGTTCATGTGGTCCTGACTTCTAATATTTTCTCTGCCACCCCCATGCAGCATCCCCATTCTTCCCCTCTCCTCTCTACCACTTGCTTAACCTGAGTATGACTTCTGAGTCACTGCCCATGACCTTCTTCTTTCCAGCCCTTTGCTGCAATACAATGTATCTGTAAGATGTTTGAGATGCAGCATTTTGAGTAGCCCTTGTCCTTCTGCCTTCCCCAGACTACAAAGAGCACAAGGCAGTTGTGTGTCAGGTAAACACTGAAATGGATTCGCTGTCACTGTGACGTGACTGTCTTTGCCTCCTCATCACTTCTTATCCACAGAACTTCTGCATCCAGTGAAAAGTGGAGGGTTGGTCTCTGCTTATCAATACAGACTTTTTGTTAGTGGGAAAAAAGGGACAGTGTGATGCCTTTCTCTCTCTCTCTGCTAATAAACTGTAGCTAGCAGTAGCTCATCAGTAATGCTTGTAAATTTTGGAGTAGTAAAGATGGAGAGACTTTATCCACTTGTTGATCTCTGCCACAACATAGGCAGCTTCCAGAAGGCTGAGTGGTGCAGGAAATAGGAGAAAACAGGAAATATGGCTGATGGGAAGAGGCAACGTATCTTCCCACAGCTGTTTCTGGAGCTCTTTCTGGTCCACTGTGGCTATACCTCCAGGCAGCACTCTCCTTTCTAGCCTGCAGTCCAGGGAGCACATCCTTTCTTCCCACCTGACCCTGTGAAGCAGGGAGTCTCCATCTTCCCATTTGCAGGGGGCTTGTCTGTTCCTAAAACAGACAGACTTGATCCAGTGCTTATCCTCCACACATTGCCGCTGAGGAGTTACCACCACCATTCAATCCTGGGATATAGCCTCATCTTCAAATTTGAGACTCTTTCTGGAAAAGTGTCCTTTGCTCATCTGTCAGGTAACTGAAATAATTAAAATCACAAGTATTTTTTTATTTACCCTGCTCTTTCATTAGGCCTCTTGTAGGCTCTTCACAGCACCAAGGCTTACTGCCAAGGAGAGGAACTGCAGTCCAAGTTTGAGCACAGAACTGCGGGCTTGCTTTAACAACACCTTTGTTTTTCAAACATACCCTCTAAGCTGGCAGATGTTATTTAGTTACCCTCTATGAAGCACCTGACTCAGGCTTGCAGCCTGGAAAAAGTAACCTCATGCTAGGCTTTATGGGTTACCTAAGAACCTGATATTCCTAAACTCCCTCTGCAACTGTCCTACTGAGATCTCATGGTGGCAACATATACTTACTGCCATCTAAAGAGGGGACACAGAACAAGAGTTGAAAATGGCCAAGATGGCTGTGCTTCTGCGATATGAAAGGGAAGCTAAAGAATGGTAGGTATCTGTCCTCTCATGGAGATCATGGGGACTCTTTCCTCCCATTCATCATGACATAACTTTCCTGTGGGGATTATAGCATTTGTTGACAAGGAAACGTAATAGTAGGAAATTATCTGATGCATTTTGATATGTCTAACTGATATCGAGCAGGTGGAAACATGAGCAAAAGCTTCCATCTGCAAAAACAGAAGTCCCATGCTTGTCTTCCATTGACAACACTATATTATTTATATTCTGCCAGGACAACAAGTAGAAATGTCAAATCTAGGCCAGGGCTGAGAAAGGCAAACCATCCAGTTGTGCAAAGGACAGAATACTTGACCAGTTAAAGAGAGAGAATACAGGTAATGTGTTAGGGAAAGTTTCAAGACAAAAGAGAAGGGAGAGAATGGAGATCACGAGGCAGATATATCAGGAAAGGAACATAGATATTTCAGGTTCATCCTGGAAAAGGCAAAGACGATGACCATCAGTGAATTTAGAGAGTCAGCAAGCTGCCTGCGTAATTAATAGAAGACAAGAAATTGCGTCTATGAGTTAATTCAAAGTTCCTACGCAAGGGACTGCAGCATGGCAGCTCCCATACTCAGCACACCCACTACCAAACGTGGATATTGGTCTGCAGTTATCTTTTTACATCCTTCTCGGCAATCTTCTCTTTTTCAACCTCTGATTAAAGTTAGGACAGGGTGAAAAATATACAAACAGATGATTCTAGGCCTGGAAGTGAATGGCTCTGGGAGCTTGTTTTGGTTGCAACAGGTTCAATAGTAGTGTCTACAGTAGGCTTTGAGTCTGAACAGTGTGTTTGTTGTTCGTGGCTTTGAACGCTGACATATCAGTGAAGCCCAGACTAGTTAAGGCCACCATTTTGTTAAGTGGATATGTTGGCGTGAAGTGACTTACACTTTTCCCTGTTAAACATTATAAGTGACATTGTCACTGTGTACCATCGTGCTTTGTAAATCCCAGAGATAAAACTGACTCCCATTCTAATCTGTCTGAACATGAAGCAGAGGTGAGGTCTGCTGGAAATCCTGCAACCGAGCTACAACTTCTTGCTCAAAGAAACAGGAGGAATACAGAATGATTCAGGTAGATCTAGAAAACTTATCAACCACTGCTTTATGATAGGACGAATGACACATCCTGGATATTCCTGAAATCCTGCTGCTACGTACATTGCTCAGCTTCTGTTTTCATAAATCCAGAGATCGCCCCTGTTGCAGGTTATCATAAAGTGGTCTTCTCTGATACGTGGATTAATGTCACAAAGCTGAGTGCTGGCAGCCTCAGTGGTACAACATAGCAAGCTCAGTTACTTCAGGACCGTTGCCAGGCAGATCATGCAAAGTCTTTTAATACTTTATATTCAGGCATAGTTGTAACTCATCATTACAGAATGAATATTTTTTTGCCCAGTGTGGAGCTTCATCTTATCTTAAAACTATAGTATTGTAATTTTTCATTGAATCAGACTTGAAGATGAGTTTGGTCAGGAAAACAAAATTAACCCGTTTGAGCATGTGGAATAGCAGGCGTCTCCATAAGCAATGACATCACTGACTTGGTGGTACAGCGCTATGGTGGCAAATCATCGCCTGCTTCACAGCAACAGAAAAAGCTCTTTCCACTCCGTAAGGTGGAGTGTCAGCTGTCTTCTTGCAAGCAGTCTATGTCTGTAGCTACTCTACCAGGAGAGTACTTTGCAGTACTCAGTAGTGTTAGTGTTCAATGCAAAACCATCATGGGAAAAGCTGACATTAAGCAGGGACCATACCTGGTAGCAGGAAAACACCCTGCACCTTTCCTCCAGAGTGAGCTACGGGAATAGCAAGAATCCCCCGTGACTGATGGTCTGTTTACTTCTGTCTCAGAATTCCCATTAATGTCCCCAGGAATGTGCAAGATCTTGGATATTTCTTCATATCAAGTCACCACAGTTGAATACTCTGTGTAGATTTGGAACAGTGACACATTTTCATGTGGCAAATTGTTGCACCCCAAATCACACTAGAGCACTAGCTCTTCTGGTTGTCAGTCTAATTCTCCAGATTTTTAATTTTGTCCAATCCTGGGAATGTTTTCCTACAACACTAAAAGTAATGGAAATGAAAACATTTAATCTTGCATCTAATTAACAAAATATTACAAACATACCAGTATTTGCAAGCAAATACGCCTGACATGAGTTGTGCTTTCCTGACAGCAAACCGTCTTGGGATGTGTGCAATGTAGAGCTTGTCCTGTAATTACAATCTTATAGGCTGAAACTACATAACTAGAGATTACAGTCCCTAATCATATCTTTACATGAGTATGAGCACAAACCAATCTGTCTGGCAGTTTGTCTGGCACTGCTCACGTCAGGAGACTCATCTCTTTGTGCTTCCATTGTGCACCCAGTATACTACGGGTGTGTGTTTCACTGTGAAAGTGAAACTAGACAGAATGCTGTTTAAAGAATAAAGTGAGGTGACATCACTCTGTTCACTTACTAAATTAGAAGTTTACTCATTGCCCCGTCAGGTCTCAGCTGACCCAATTTGGATTTTAACCAGCAAGTAAACAAGCCCTATTAACAACACTATTCAACACCACCTCTAGCAAGATGCCAATATGTTTATAGTTAAACAGTATTTCAGACCATCAGCACCTGGTCACTAATTTAAAAACTGACCTTTTGCATTCGCCATGTTGGTGAGCCTGGTAAGTCAAAGGACAAGGAAAAATCTTATAAAAAAGAAGAAAGACAGGTGCCAAGGGCGCAATGGGATCAGCTTCAGAGTAAGTCTGCAGAACAGAGTGGCATTTGCAAAGGCACTGGAGCTCTCCCATGGCATCAGGCTGGTGGTGGTGACAGAGCCATCTGTCCTGTCTTTTTTGCCCTTTCCTGTCTGCCATTAATTTTCCACAAAGGCTCCAAGCGACAGTCCCCTCATAGTGACCATACTTGGAAACAAGGTGTATGACAGGCAGGGGGAGAATGGCAACAATCTCAAAGAGCGCCCGTGCTACAGCTTGGGAAAAAATAGCTGAGAGTTTGCAAAGTAGCGAAGAAGAAGTGAAAACCGAGAAGATCTGCTGACAGGAGGATTCGGCAGGCACGCACTGCCTCGTTACGTGCGCCTTTGAATCGCAGCGCAGGAGCGGAGGCGTGCTCTCCTCATGCAGGCGCTGCCAGCAGTAAACAAGTGAGTATTTCTGGAGCAGCTGCCTGTGTAAGAGGAGAGGTGCCTGTCGCTGTCCTGCAAAGTTACAGTTTCATAGGAGTGTGTGTCCTGCACTTCTGAAACCTGCTTATTTCTTTCACTAATCATGGCAGGCCTTCACCCAACAAACCGTTCCTTGGGGCCGAAGCCCCTGTTTGAAGTTAGGAAGTTTTGCTGAGCTGGGTCAGTAAGAAGGGAGATTGCATGCCATACTTTGCCTTTGAAAACGAACAGACATCAACACTACCTTAACCACAGTATACACAGAAATTAATATAGTTTTCTTTATGTTCAGTTTGGTGCTATTCCTACCTGCAGGCAAGTCTAGACATGTTTTACAGAGTTTGATTACACCAATTCCAGTTCAGAGATATTACTTTAAAATTCAGTTCTACTCCCCATATATTCCGTTACCATGTTCGTCATTAGACTGGGCAAGTGTCTTACAGTATTGCTTCATGAAGTGTGATTAACACTTATCCCACATTTATTCTATCACTTCTATTTATCTTTTCCGCCAGAATGATAGGAGCAGCAGAGGGGTTTTTTTTTGATATCTCAAAAGTAATATGTGTGCATACATGCACACACACTGCTGCACAGCCAAGGGTGTGTGAAATTAATGGGGTACCTGGGGCAGAGATTATTTCATTTATTGTTGGTTGGTGGTTAGTGGTTACCAAGGGAGTTTGCACACACTGGCTCTTGTGAAAGATCTTGGTCCTGTTATTGCTGAAACTCTTACTTTATCCAAAGCCTGGAGTCTCTACCAGTAGGCTTCCTCCATACTGACTTTAAGACAGAAATGCCTTACTGACTCTTGAAGATTTTGACTGCATGCCACATTGCATGTGATTTATCCATGGAGAGGGTGAGAACTGGGCATTTAATAAGGCTGTGACTGTTTTAGTTCGAAAGTGAGGAGTTTGTTGCTTCATCAACCTGTATTTAGACACGCTTGAGCACATAACGGACGTTAGAATGAGTGGGTCCTCTGGGGCTGGAGTCTATAGCTCCAGGTTTGACTGCTGCTGCAGAACAGCACTCAGGATATTTGAGGTCTTGGCTGATCATATAGAAAAGAGGCTAAGATTAGAACAATTGATGCAAAAACATTAAAAAAAAACCTTTGAAAGCAGCAGGGCACTCCCCAGGCTGGGTGACAAGGCAAATGGGTTCTTTCTGTGTGATGGATAACATATGCCCTAGCTGCATCCTTAGCACAGAGCCCTGAGGTGTGCATGTATCTGGTACCACCTTCTCAGTATCTACTACTGATACAAGTGACAGATATGACATGTCAGGTAAGCTTCTACATATGAGTTGTGTTGCAATAAATGTCAACTTACAGAATGGCACTGGTGGGCACCTTAAACAAAGGACATTGATCAAGGATTTGAGCAGCTTAAGAAAATGCTGGTCATCTGATCACTGTGTTGCACCATCTGCAAGTTAAAAATAAGATTAAGTCAGGCATCCAACTCATGTCTATTCAATTTAAGCAGTAATCAATGATGGGTACTTCCCCAACCTTCACTACCATTCCACATAACTGTTCTCAAGGCCCAGTAGGATAAATGAGCTCATATGGTGAGCTCAGGTTTTTAGTTCACATGATTTCTGTTACACTAGAGATGTACTAGAGGTTTGGCAGGAACACAAAGACCTACAGAGTCCTGCCTCCAAGTGACTTGTGTAGATATTCATGACAGCAGATAAGGCCTAGTACTTCTCAGAATGGATGACTTTACTCTTGCTTTCTTCCTTTCAATGAAGAAAAAGAGGGAGATACATAAATTATATTATCCTGACAGTGCCTCTTTTGCTTCCAGACTAGGAACAGTCTTTGATTCCTCTTTCATTTCAACTTCTGAGATAGCCTCTGCTTAATAAAGTTAGGCATATGTCTCTCTTGCATTAAAGATGTTCTAACGTCATGAGACCAACAGAACCATGATGTGGTTAAACCAAGTGCTCGAAACAGCTTATTTGCTCAGCAGTTTATTTCATGTGTTTTTTGATGTCATGGGTAATTAATTCTGGCTTCTAGTTAGAGCTAGAGGTGCAAAGTTTCTGGAATTTTTGAAGTCCCAGGAAGCAACATTCCTTCTGAAGGTTTTTCATGTTTTCTTGCAGTTGTTTATTTTCTGAAGTTTGAAACGTCAGTGTGGGCTACTTCTTTGTAATCAAAACAAAATTTTCTTAAATTTAAGAACATGAATTATACTGTTCATTTAGAAAAACTTGTGTATATTTCTAGTAGAAATAGTTGAAATACTAGTGTTCAATCCTGGGGGAGGGGTTAAAAGTACAAGAGATACAAACTTTGCAAGACAAGTAATGTCTTTTAGCTGCTTGTCTCGCTACTTCACCTCTTCCCAAAAACTTTGTGTTTATGTGTGTGTGCTTTGGATTCGAATAATAAAAATAGAGCTAATAACTAATACTCAGCTTTACTCTATGAACTTGTATGTGGAGGTATTTTTGTATTGCTAACACTGCACAATATTAAGTCATTTGACCTAAGGAATAGAGGCATTTTAGTAACACAAAGCTTCAAATTTTCCAGTGAAGTAACACCACGCGAAAAGCTTAAATTTTATAGAGGAAAAATTGATTCCTTGATGTTCAACAGCTACATCCTGTAAGAAAATACTCTAGAAGTTGTCCTACTGTTCACTCCAAGAGAAAGTATCTCTGCTGTGAGTAAAATGCTTCCCTTTTAATTTTTCCAAAGCTTTCCAATTTTTGCGCAGCCACACAGAGGAAAAAATGGAGAAGAAAGCAGCTTCATATTCTGAAGTTTCCCAGCTTTCACCCAGACTGTCACACCTTTAAGCAGCCTGCAGGGTCCCAGAAGAAGAGCTGTACCTCCCATGTAGTGATCAGCAGAGAGGGTGTCGCTGGTTGGAGCACGTGGCAGCTAGGAGAAGGCAGAGACTGGTGGTGTTACTTTGCCTCTTCCCCCTCGCTCCCCTGGAAGCTGCTGTGGAAGTACTCCTGTACCCTGAAGAACTTGTCACCATGCTTGCCTAACACTGAAGATTTGCTCAGGTGAGAGATTTTTTTGCATCATCCTTATGCTTGTGGACCTGCTCAAAGCTTAAATATGAACTCAAGCCTTGAGACTGTTGAGATGTCTGGTTTTGTTCACAGCTGATGTCTGGGGATGCCAGTGACTAGGTAGCTTTGTAGGTAGTGTCTAATGGAGAAAATTAAAGTGCAGTTGACTGTTCTGCCTACCCTAAGGTTGGCTGCCCTTGAATCCCCTTCTAACTTTTTTACGGATATGTGAGAGAGATTCATGCTGGAATCAGGTCCAAGTAATCTGGGTTACTCAGAACACGGTCTAGCCAAGAGTTGCCAAATATGAAATTGTAACCATTGCTTGGCTACTGATGTGCAAGGTGTTTTTATTTTCCTCCATTTATCTCATTAGTATTAGTATTAGTATTGTACTTCTGTTAAAGGGGAAGAACTCATGGCCAGGAAAAACATATGCAAACACCCTGCCCTTGAATGATAGATCAAGATAAAGGGTCTGGTTCCACCAGCAAGGGCTTTTCTGTCATGGGGTGACCTATGACCACTGACCATATGTGGCCACAAAGGCTCAGGCTGTGCCCTGTGCTTTGAGGCAGTCCATCCGGCAGACAAGAGAAAGTGTGACAGCCATCTATGCCCTTGTGGACTCCTGGCCTCATTCTTGGGTTGAAATCCACCTCTAGTGAGTCAAATCTGGATGGGGATATCCCATCTTTCCTTCCTCTGGCTTACTGCCTGGAAAAATCCCAGAGCCCAGCTCCCTCTCAACGATGTGGGGCTCCAGGGGCTGGAAACTCCCCTGGGTGGAAAATGTGTCACAGGGTAGGACACCCTGAGGCTGCCGGCGGGTTTCTTGTCCAACTGTCAGCCAGGCCAGAGGAGAAGCCTGTATCATCTCACCAGGAGTGGGGACAGGCTGGGAATGGAGAAGCTGTGCCAGGGAGCTCACTTGAGACGGCGCAGGGTCTGCTCGCCCCACGAGCCCTCACTGATGGGTAGGGATGCTGATGATCACACAGCTTTGTAGGTCAGCTTGGAGCGTGGTTTGCTGGAAAAAATTAAAATGGAGTTACCTCTTCTGCCTTTGTAGGGTAGGCTACCCTTTGAACCACCTTCCAGCTTTTATGAACATAGCAGCAGTGGTTAGTGCTGTGAGGCTGAGCATTACTTGATTTTAAGAGAGGGTCTTCTAGGAAATTCATACAGCCTTGCAATGGAAAATTTCATTTTTCCAGCTGATGTAATGACCTTTCAAATCAACAGCTATTTTGCACACGCCTACATTAAAGTAATATACATGCAGGGCTACTCATCAGGAATTTCTTCTTGCTGCTGATGCTAGACTACAATTGCTGGTGCTACTGCAAAAGAGATGTCCAGATGCATGGAAATGGCCAGGAAGACTCAGACAGTTTTGGGTTTCTATGGTCATATAGACAAGCACAGGCATGTTGCTCCTCATATTCTGGACTGTGTGTTGTCCGTCACTTGGAGTGTGCCATACTGGTTGTCTGCAAGGACCTTTGATACCCTAAAGGGTCCAAATTCTTTTGAGTGGCACTCATCAATGACGGAAAATGAATGTTCACAGAAAATCTCTAAAGTGTCTTCTCTGGAGAGCATAATACTTGGATTTACTCTTCACTGAAACTGCCCACTGAAGTCAAAGTTACGGAGAGTTCACAGAGTTCCTGTGGCAGGAGTGCTCATGTGACTTCTGTCAAACTGAGAGTTCGGGACAGTTTTGATCCAAAGATTGTTCATAAAATTCTTTCTTTAACCAGTTTCACTCTGCTAGATGAGTTTGAGGGAAGTCTGTTGCTCGACCATAAGCTGTAGGATTCCACTTCCTTTGGTAGAAAGAGAGCAGCAGATTAGCAGAGAGAGAGTAAAATCACGCAGGAGGGTGGGAGTGCACAGTTAGAGGATGAAGTGACATCTACATAAAATGAAGGGAAACCTTTGGTCTAGGCCATCCATCATCATACTTCTTTTGGTGCCTGAGCTGGCCTTTCAGTTGGAGAAAGCTTGAAGCGTCTACATGGCTGGAGTCACCAAGAAATTATATTATGTACTGTGGGTAACACTTGCTAGGTTATAGGCCAGGAGCTATCCTGCACAAGGGCAGCAGTGGATTTGACAAATGAACTGAAAAGAGATTTAGAGATCCTGGACAGATACAGTGATGCACAAATAGAAGTTCGTGAGGGCATTGCTTCATGGTTATGTAATGGAATCAGTAGCTGTCTATAATTGTCCAGCTGGACTACTTAAATGAACTAAATAACTAATTGAACCTGTCTCATGTTATAAACTTTTTTCAGCTGGATTTTTTTTCAGTGATCCCTGTAATGTCATCGTGGCTAATATTAGCTGCCATTTTCCCCTTGAAGCTGTTTACCAACGTAGTGCCCTCAGTCTGTTGTAGCACAGGAAGCTGGGGCTGCAGGACGTCTCTCCAGGCTGAATGCTCTCCTGTCAGTAAGATCAATTTATAAGTAGCCGCACTAATCTGTCTATCATCAGAAATAGCCAAAGAAAAATGCACAAATGTAAACATAAAAGGGAACTCTCATAATTTGCATACTTGTCATAGTTCACCATGAATCAGCCTAAATGCCAGCAGGCTTGTTCTTTTTGACACAATCTGGAGGCTAGCTTTGCTTGTTGACATCTTATCTTCTCACAAGATACTGCATATTAGTAAAGTTAATTGACTAATCATTTTCATCACTGGGAGCGTAAGTAAATAATTCTATGTATTTCTACCTAGGCTTCTCTTTACGGTCCAAGGGTGCCAAGCATTCAGACTAAATGAAAATATACCCTGTAGTAACGATGCATGGCATCCCCCATAACAAGCTGCAGAAACTCTGTGAAGCATTGCTGTTATGTTGTGGGGAATCCTGAGAATCTTAGGCTTAACTCACCATGCCGGCCAGCCTGCCTCAGGGCCAGCCGGGCGGAGGCTGGGACGGTGGGGGATGCGTCTGGGCAGACCCGCGTTAGAGCACCGGCATCTGCCGTTTTTAGGGAAAGGGGGCAGGTCTGCAAGTAAAGAGTTAGCGGTGGCTGGGAGTGTGCATGAGATGATGTGGTAGCCAGCGCTTCAGCTAGATGAGCAGTGCTGGAGGGTTATCTAGTAGCTGGTGTTTTCCATCTTTTGACTGTCCCTGTATAATCAGACATAAATATTTTGTTGATGTGGCCAGTTTTTCTCCTAAAGGTGGGGAAGGGAAATTTGCTGCTTCTTCTTCTATCCGTACCTTTGCCTCCTGGCAAATTCAAGAAAAATTGACTGCGAATTAGGCTTTGGCTACACTTGTGGTTTCAGTGAGGAGACTTCAGTGAGGGGGGAGAGTTAGCAGTCCTGGGTTTTGCTTCAATTTGTGATGAAGACTTTCTAGGTGACATAGGGGCAAGTTATCAAGTTGCTAGCTCCCCGTTTGTCCCACAGGAATACAGGACCAGGTTTACTGCAGAAGTATCTCAGAATTAGTTAGGGATTGTTTGATATCTCCAGACTGCCTGCACGATGTGCTGTGTTCTGCCCCTCTTTGCTGTGTGCAAAATCTTACTTTGCCTAGAAGTGTCTAGGGTTTTCTTTGGATAATCAAATCAGCTGTGTGTCTAAAGATACAGCCTGGACACTGTCACCGATTCCTATCACACTGACCCATACATATGACTTGCTCCAGAGATCTTTCCCTTCACGCCTCGCACTCCCATTTAGAGGATAACAGGTTCCTGTGCTGGCTGATGTATTTCCCTGCTTACTTTGGTCCTAGTTCTTTCTGCCGTGACTTCTGCCATCAGGAGTGTCGATTAGTAATGGGGATTTTTGCCATGCACAAGCACCCGGTTTGAGACCACCAACTCGTCTTCCTCGCTGGGCTGCAGCCCTGAGAGGCAGCAACTGCTGACGGCTTCCGAGGCTGGCCTCCCTCACACCCGGGATTTACAGGTGAAAGGCTTGCGGCGAGAAGCTGAGACCAGAACGGTTCATTCCCTGCCAGACCGTGCCAACCTGGCTGTCGTCAACAACTTTGGCCTACTCTCCTGTGTTAACTAAACTAAACCCTACTTTTTCTGCTCATTAGGTCCCAAGAATTAATGACAGCTAATTGCTTCTGCACCAAATGAACTTTAGAGCACAACTTTTTTTGATTTGAAAAGTTAAATTGCAATTGGGAAAAGGACCTAACCACACACTTCATTATCCCCGCATTCATCTGCACTTACAGAAGGCTTTTCTTGAATAGGAGAGGCCTAAATGCTTCTACTTAAGTGTTTCTAACAATGAAGATTTTAATACACAAAACCAGGGAACTTTGTGCCCTAAATGCTGAAAACTTATTTCACCAAATAAAAAGGCCACTTATACTTCAATTTTAAGAAATAATAAGTAATTTCAGCATGTTACATTTTATCTGTAGCATGTTCCCATTTCCAAAATCTCTCAGATTAATTCCCCAAATTAAGTTCTGTTGACATGTTTGTGTATTTGAAGGCCTTATTTTGTGAGATCTTCACTACTCATTTTAGCATGCAAAAAATCGTTTATGTGGCTATATCAAAACATAGTCTTGTATGCAAGTCATATTGCTTCAGATGAAGTTGTCCTCTGAGGAGCAGGGTGCCTTGAAGGTGTGGGCGAGGGACCTGTAAGTAACATTTAATGGGAAGTCCATTCAAACTCTCTAGCAACTGGAACTAATGGGGACAGACAGGGTTGTGAAATGTGAGCCTACAAAATCTCCACTAAGAGATATCCGTTCCACTTTTTCCTCCCAGGCCTTACTTCCCAGACACTTTGGGCTCTTTTCTTTAAATCAGTTCAGATATTTATGAATAAGAGCAGTACCACAGTGATGTCCTTCTAAAGATATTTCCTGAGACCCAAGAAATCTTCCTTCCTAATACAGAGTGTTTCTAGCAGCACTTCAGGCTGCTGGCTTTCTGAGGTAACATGTCACTTCCTTCTTCTACCCAGTGGGTCTCTGACTGTGATTTGATTCCCACGGCAAAAAAAGCAACATTTTTTGTTGTAGTTTAATGAAATGAGCTTTAATGATAGAAGTTTGTCGTGTTAGAACTGGTAACAGTTTACCCTTACAGAGTCCTTAGGGATATAGCAGGTGTCAACAGAGGAACAGCACCTTGGGTAGAACTTTCTGTGGAAGGACAGCACAAATTATTATAGCTGATGAAAGAGAAGATATTTTAATTTAGGAATGAACCTACTGATAACCATATTTCTGAATTTAATTCTGAACTGTTTATGTAGTGAACACTGAACACTGCAACATCTGAAGACTTTGAATATCTGAACATCTATGAACATCTGAACACTTTACGTATTGGAGGAATTCAGTAGAGAGACTTCTGTATGTCCTTTCTGGTCAGAATTCAAATTTTGAGTCTGATGTAATCAACCAAGTTTGCTAATTGGAAATGCACTTTATTATTTTGCTACTGACAGAGTAACTTTGCATCAAGCTCAGTATGAACACACACGCAAAAGTGTCATCCTAATTCAGGTTACTGAGTGCCCTGCAGCTCTGACACAGAGGACCCTGGGGATGCTGAAAGGGAAAGCTTCTACAAAGTAGCCTCGGAAAGTAGACAGGAAAAAGGAATTCCCCTGGCTGGCAAAAAGAAAATCTTTTGTCTTCAGAGTGGTGGAGGGAAAGGAGAAAGAGTAGGGGAAAAAGATGGTCCATTAATGCAGCCATGAAGAACTACAGACATTGCTGAGTGAAGACTAAAGAGAAAGTGCAGTCTTCTGGGATGCCATGAGGATTTAATCAATTGGATCCCATGCTTGCCTCTGTGTAATGAGGCATTCCAATCCAACTGCTTTGCGTGGATCAGATTTATTATTTTCTTGGCCACCCAGCTGGCTGGAGGACGGCTAGCATGGTAATGAGAAAGTCTTCTGGACCTGGTTTGGTGTACGGCACCTTTGATATTTGTGTTTTATCCTTCTCCTAATAGTATCTGAGTTGGAGATATCCCTGGTTGCAAGGGTTAGAGAAAAATTAAAGAGTAGGGAAAAAATATCGTAGACTGGTAAAGGAATTTTCATGATAAAAGCTACTTCCATAAGGTTATTCTCTAGTGGCTAAGCTGTGTTAGTGATGACAAGAGCAAGCAGGGAACTGGGTACACTGGGAAGTCATAAGTACAAATCCTGGGCACTGCAGGCTGTGCTGGGGAAGCTGGAGGCATTTACAGCTGCGGTGCCAAGGAGAACACCTGCAACCTGCACTGGGATCAAAAACAGCGTGACTGTTACATTGACTGCATTGATAGCAAGGAAAGATATTTAAGAACAAGAAGGCAAATTTCCTTGAAATCTGGAGTAGTACTGTCCTTGTCTCTCCACTAAAATGCTCAGCCAATTAGACATGGAAGAGAAGGAAGTCCATGCTTACATGGACTGTATGTTTTCACTTTTGTACAACAAGCTTTAACCAACATACCCACAGTATATAATCATTATACCAGCATATAATTAGAAAAAGGCTTACAGCAGTAAAATAATTCAGACGCTTTTCTGACTGACATAGTCTTTAAATTACACTAGCATTTCCACAAAACAAGGTCTTCCGTGAGCATCTTTGCTTGAAAATACAGTGCCCTTCAAAAATTAAAGCTCTTGCTCTTTGAGTAGCGAAAGTATAGTATTGCTAAAAGTATAAAGAGGTGGAATCCCTCCTTTCATGCAAAATTTAGTGCAATCTTAACGATGGTGTCAGGATCATAATGAAAGCTTTTATGTGACTGCAACAATACTTGTGCTGCACAGAATTATCGAGAAGTGAAATATGTGGGTGATGTCAGCCTGGAAATATCTAATCAAGATGTCTGCTGGTAGGTAACCTTCAAACATGTAACCTACTTAACCTGTAACATAATGAGGATAACTGTAAAGCTTCACATAGCTTCCCAGCAACTCTGGCTATTGTTTGAAGATTATTTATGTTTAGGTAGTCTGGTACAAAACTCCAACATGTGATGATCTCACCTGCCTGGATGGTTTACCGTTGACTCATAACTACGATCAGCTTTAGCAAAACTGGGCAATTATTTGTATGCTTTTTTAGTGAATTTGCACAGAGTGTATTTTTGGCTGCTTAAGAAAGCAGTGCAAGCCAAATTTCATACTCCTGCCACCCCTCTCCCTGGACACAAGATAAAGAAGGGCTCGCTGATTACTGGTAGCACTGGGTTCAGTCCTGCTCTGCTTAACGATTCCACAGGTAAATTGCAGAGATGTGTCTGGAGAGAATCAGTGCCCACTGTGCTAAGACATATCTGTGGGTGGTTTTCCTGGCTATGGATCGGTATTATGAGAACTAGTTACCTGAGTATTAACTAGTTAATACTGATCGGTATTACGAGAACTAGTTAAATGAGTCCTCCCTCGTATGTTTTCACTAATACGATCTTGTTAAATTCTCCCTATCTGTAAGATTCTAACTAGTAAGATTCACCTTTTGCTAAGTAATTTATCAGAACAAGTCTAGAGAAAGTCAAGAATACTTGTCCTTCCGCTTTACTTATGGATATAGTGTGTATCAGATGCGCATACAGGGGAAAACTACAGATCCAGCTGTAAGCCAAAAATTACAATTTAATAACCATTTGTATTGCTTTTATCCAATATTTGGATGGATAATACCAGACCAGGTGATATAATTAACAGGCAGATGGATATTATGTGGTGAAGTCTTTTATGCTTGGTAGAAGATTGTCATGGAGCCTTGGACAGGTATTATGTACAAGGTTTGATGTGCCTAGACTGTCATCACTACCAAATGTGTCAGTAACTTGGAAAGAGAGCTGAGACTTTGTCTTTAATATTGTTTGTATGTTTGTAAGCCTTGTTTAATTCTTGCTGTAGAGTCAAAAACACTTACCAGCAATTGTTTCAGCTGAGCGATCAAAGCCAAACTTAGTTTCCTTTTTCTGAACATAATACACACAAAGCAAGCAACTAAAACAATGGGGAAAGATAATTTGAAAAAAAAAAGGTCTTTCTGGGACAGATACTATGCAAAGTATCTACAGATTGGGCTAAACTGGCAAATTACAAGTGTCTCAGAGTTTACGTGGTCACTACCTTATAGACTCTACTGTTGCTCTGTGGCAGCCTGTAATAGCTCTTTGACATGCCTGGGAATGCCATTTTTCCAGGGTCAATTTTTTCCTAGTTGCCTACCCATAAATTACAGTCATTGGGCTCATCAATATAATTCTCAGTTATGTTGTAGCAGAGAAAACACCACAGAGGTTTGCACTGGCTTAGAACAACTGCACAGGCACTGTGGCTTTCTCAAACCTAGTCTGTAGTACACTGATTAAGAAGGGATCTACTGTATCGGAAAGGTGTTTACAGTCAAAATGAATGAAATAGGATATGGATAATTAGGATGGCCATATTACTGGAAAAGAAACAAGGAGCAAGCTCCTAATTCCATTTGAAGCTAATTAGGTGGCCTGTCACTTTGATATGATGTTTGGGCTCACAGAATCTGCTTTGTTAAGGGCATTTCTTCTTTAATTGGCCTGTCAGTTACAATTTGCCATGAAATGCTGCCAACTGCTTACAGCCTGTTTTCGGTCTGTCTTACGAAATGGGTCCCAGAAACAGGGTTTTCTTTTCTTTTTTTGAACAAAAAAAGCTTTAAAATGCATAATGGTTCTTATTCTCCTGATTTGTTTTAACTGTTTTTGCTATTCAGTTTGACACCTTCAGGACTGAGATACTGAAGTCTTCCACAGCTGCAAAGGTAGGAGTTATGCTCGTGACACAAGTTGCAATGAAAAAATTAGATGTAAATTGAACATGGTACGTGGGACACAGTGTCGTTCTTTCCTGGGGTGAAGAGCTGACAATGCTAAAACTGAAGGAGAGAAGCAGCAGAATAGGTGTCTTACTGGAACAAGACATTTTTTACATCGTTGAGGGTTAGCTGAGAAACTGAAAATTAGCAAGTACGTTTTAGCAGGAGAATGGAAATAATCAAGTGTGAAATAGCAATCTATTGACCTCTGGTAAATTGATGTCTTGATTTAGGCAACTGGATTACAAGCTTGACAAACAACTTAATGCCAGCGATACTGGCCTTTTCATGGTAGTTTTCTAGTTACTCACACGAGGAAGAGTGTCCATGTGACAAAACATTAACAGCTGACTCAAAGGCATGCTTGGTCAAAGCAAAAGCAAGTGTTTTCCATGCTGGTATTAGTTGTTTCTGTTTTCCTGGCTGAGAAAAACGGTTCGGCTAAGTGCAAGGGTGCTGTATGCTCTTGCTGAGGGACAGTTTTCCCTTAGGAAGCAAAAACTAAGAAGAATTTCCTGTGAACTCACACTGTTGACAGAACCAGTAGTACTAACCGGTACATGAATTTAATTCTTGTGTTCCTGGGCATGAAGTGTCTGTATTCTCACAGAGCTGCAGTACCCAGTATCTGGTCCCCGTTCTTGTCCTTTCCCTTTGCACCATTCAGGTGGTATGAAAGAGAGTTATTTTTAAAGAGATTTCTATAGGGAAATCATCCATTCTCACTCTCCAGTGATAAACCAAGCTGGAGAGGTCAGGAGCAGCAGTAAGTGCTCTTCAACTGTGTGGAATTAAATGGGTGCCATAAATTCAGGAATTGGTGTGTTAAGGATGTGGATGTCAAAATCTAAGTCACTATTGGCCTCTAGTAACTCTCATAACTGTTGAAATTACTTACGGTTTCTGGCTAAGATAAATCCTCTTCCTCTCCTGTTAAGAATTGCAGAAAAATGTTCTGAATTTAGGAGGTGTGAAGCATGTTTTGCAAAACAGCATTTGTTTGAAAGCATCCATCCCCATCTCAGATTTGAATGGAGAAAAGTCTGCTTTAAGATTTTTTCCGAAGTTTGGATTAGGTAGAGAAATAGCCATTTCCTCTCTGGATTTCCTCTCCTTTTTTCGAAGGCCAGGTTCTGTTAACACATATGCAGCAACTTTCCTCTGCAACAAAATGTTTGCGGGCTTTGCTTCATTTTCAGACTAGAACAGTTCAGCTGGAAGAAACCTAAAATGATCATCTAGTCCATCAGCCATTTTAGGTTTTTGCCGTGACTCGGATTCGAATCGAGGTGGCTGCAGCCACAAAACGCAGAGAAGTGATGGCTCTGCACTCACGGCCGCCCAGCGTCTGGTGCCACCACCGTGCACAGACACTGAAAGCTTGCCTCTTACTCTGATGCTACGCCTAGTGGTGTGACTTAAAGTTTGGTTTGGGTAGGAGAATTAAAAAAGCTAAATAAAATGATGACTCAAAATGCTACACGTTTGTCAACCCCTTGAATAGCTGTTTACACTCCTACTTTTAGTAGTAGTTTAGTTTTGGTACCTCACGACTGCTTTGTATAAGACAGTGAGCCAGTCTAGTGGGATGACCTAGTTATTTTTAAAGCCCGCTTATGTCAGTGCTCTCTGTCCTGTGACCATGTTGGCCACCATTATTTCAGGGTGAGGTCAGTCTTTTTCTTTGCTTGGGCCGCTTGCCAGTTTCTCAACACCTGCCTTGAAAGTGACAGCTCTATGGGTGTCCTCATAAATTATAAATCATGTGCCTCTGCCCTGATGCCTTGGGACAGGCACAAAGTTAGAAACTGTCCTGTAACCCAAGCCCCGGGGCCGCTGCATGGGACAGCTGAGCCGCAGGCAGCGAGCTGCAGCAGCGGGGGGCCAGGCTGCGCCGCAGACCCCCGGCAGCGCCCAGGCTGGGGCGGTGGGAGGGAACTGGGCGCACGCTGGTGCCAGCGGGCATGGGGATGCCCCCGGTGAGACCCCTGGGCAGGGGTCTCACCCCACGGGAAAGGGTGGAGAAAGCCAGGGCTGCTGCGGGGTCTGTGTCCGGCATGAACCGAGCAGGCAGGGACGGGACGCAGAGCGGGGAGTGGGGCTCTCTGAGCTGAATGGGCAATCCTGTGCGCCGTTGGCACTACCGTTCGCCACCTCCCAGCTCCTCGGTTACAGCTATGTCGTAAAGCTGTTCACAGTGCTAATTAAGTGGTGTGTTTTCCTCTTTCCAGTGTGCGCCCCAGACACTCAGCAAGCATACTCATGCCGCAGTCCTAAAGATGGATTTCGGCAAAACACTTTGGCGTTCCCCTTCCCCTCAGACCTAGTTACCTTGCTCTCACTACCTCAAGCACGCAGGTTATGTCCACCTGCAGTGAAACTGCTAGACATCAGACAAGCTGCCCTAACCTGCCTGCTCCTTCCCCAGGTGTGTGTTGTCCCCCTCTGTCCCAGGATCCATGCCTGGTAGCGACGGAGGTCTGGGGAGCAGCACCTGCAGTACCATGGTGCCATGGTCCTCTCTCAGCTCTGTAGCTGCAGGTGCCAGACGCAGTTGCTAATGTCATCCCTAATGGACTGATACGCAATGGACTGATACGCTGTGAGCCCCCGGCAAGGAAATGCGATGCAGGCACTGAAAGGAGAAGCAGCTGATCAGGCATCCTTTTCAACCCACCTGTATGCTGCGTCCAGAGGCACAAGCAAAATCTGTCGCCCTGTTGGTGTGCGATGCTCAGCTGGATCACTAGACTGCAGCAAAAGTTATACACTCTTGTGTTTTTTTTTAAATGATCCGTGAGGTGTATTTTAACAGAGACTGCTTTCTCTCTTTCTTCTAGCTAGTGGGCACCTTTTATATTCCTTTTGACAACTGGGCAGGATGTGTGGTTGATGCTCTTCCCCATCCATCAGGAAGAGAAAGTTGTGGAGGCGATGCTGATCAGAGCAGCCTGTAAGCACTCACCACCTTGCTTTTTTACTTTTGCTTTTAGATTCATGTGAAAATGGATTGTAATTCCTTACCGCTGTGCTTCTAAATATTATGAATTTTTTTTCCCACAGGAAATACTGAGCTGGGAATGATGAGTAGGCTGTGAAAGAAATTTCTTTTCTTAATGAAATAATGAGGTTATACCTGTCTATATTTTGGGGCCACAGATTAAGTCTCCAGTTGGCTGATTGGAAGTGGATGAGAGAGACTCCAAAGATAACTTGCTCTAAATTTTGTAACTTTGTCTGCTCCAATTCCTGCATGTGATTTATCTTCCCAAGTACACTGTATGGTATGGGGTTTTCACCCTGGATCTGGTATGGATGATATCTTTCCTTCTAGAACGTGATATCTTCTCCTCAGACAAAAAAAGACATCTGTGACCTCCAGCCAACTCAGGGCAAATCTTGTATGGAGCAAAATTCAGTTTTGTTCTCTGCAGCTCCTGAGCACACTGCCACCACAGTAATGAAAAAGTGTCTTGGCATAAAAACATGCCATAGAGATGGAGCTATTAGTCAGAATGACAGGAGTTAGTGCCTTGGGGCAGCCGTTGCCCAGTGTTCCTTTAATACAGACCAAACACTTTAGTGATAAGGTCCCAGTCCCTTTCAGTACTTCCCATACTGTATCCCAAAATAAATGCATAAGCTTCTATTGGAGTTGGAGAGCTACTGGTAGTGGTGCACCGTGTACTTTGGCAAGTCTCTTGGTATGCACGCTCCCTAAGGTCCTTTCAGCTATTCTTCCAGTTCTTTTTGTCTTTCTCTCTCAGCCTTGTTAGCAACTGTGAGCATTGAGGACTTGAAGTTCTGTTTTCCAGCTGGCAGCAGCAACAACAGCGATAAAACTACGGGCATGTGTGGTTTGAGGTCTTCTGCCTTAGAAACATCTTGCATCTGGTGGCATTTTATAGGCAGATGAGACAATGCAGACAAAATAGTTGTTTCGTAATGCTCATTCTCCATGATACATACATATGTGTCTCCATGACATACACACACAAACCAACCCTTAGAAGGCTTTAGATGGCAGTATTAACAGGTACAGGAAGCTATCTGAATTTGGAAGAAAACCAGTGATTTCCTGGTGAAAAAAGGGCAAAATTAATTTGTTCCTGCAATGAGGATTTGAAATTTGAAGCTGGTGATAACAAAGGATGCACACTCTTGTTTTCGTGGAGGGGGGAAGTATGAGAAGTTGAAGATCACCCTAAAGGCTGAATATCCAATTCGTTCTGTCCAGTTCCAGCTCTCTTTTCCTAATATTTCTTTCTTGCTGTTTAAGGGAAAGTCTAGGTGGGGTTTGTCACCTCTCTGGTCTGAATTTTCTTTGGATGTGAGGGAATTCGATGAACTAACTCTAGGGATGTTAAGGGAGGAGATCCCTAGTAGAGTACAACAATTAGAGGACTATATTTACACACAAGTTGGCTCTATCTAGCTTTGAAACGCCAGGCTTTGGAATTTAATGTTGAACTTTAGGCCATTTATCTTATCCAACCTTCAGTGATGCAAAAGCCCATGTCCAGCTACGGCTTTCAAGAAAAGAACAATTTGCTGTTGCTATTATTTGGAGTAAACCAAACCAAAAAAAAAGAAGGCAGCAGTGGTAGTTCAGGACCCTTGAAGTGACCTGTGTCAGCAAAGGGACAGAGAATAGAAAGGAAGCAGGAGGACCATCTCTGGGGAAGGCTGCTCCACTGCCAGCAGAGTGAGGGGCGCGCTCCCACCTCTGCGGCATCCCCCTCCCGCTTGTCCCTCCTGGTGAGCACCGGGCAGCTGTGCCTCCTCTCCTCCGGGCCTGGTGGTGACAGTGGCTCCGGCCCCCCGGCCAGGGTGGCTGTGGCCTGGGAGGAGGCGTTCGGAGGTCTGAGAGGCATCCGCTGGCCCAACAGCTGCTCCTGGCTTCTGGGGCAGGCGAGGGATGGGGTTGCGGATGGGGCAGCATGCCAGGCGCTGCAGCACGGCCCCATAGTGGGCAGGCGAAAGGTGGGGCTGCAGGAGAGCTCAGCGGGGGCCAGTGCATGATAAGACTAGGGAAAAACAAATGGGTAAGAGCTCTGTGCCCATTGGTAATAAGAAGAAGTAAAGATAACTTGTCAGCACAGAAGGTAAGTGCTTCTTCCCATGTAATGGTTTTGCTTTCTTCTTTTCTTCCTCTGATGGTAAACACTCACTAAAATAATATTGTTAATAAACTCTGGAAAAATACCACCTCACACTTATCCAAATCTTGAGGCAATGTCATCACTGACGAGGTGATCATCTATTTGCCATCCATGAGCAAAAGTAGCAAATATTTTAAATCAAAGCAAGGCATCACCCCGTTGACAGCAGCACAACAAGAACTTCCCTGGCCTTTGGTGGACTAATGTGTTTGTGTATGTCAGCAAAAGGTCAGGCTGAGATTGCCTTGGGGAAAATAAGATGGTCATTGTCACACTGATCTAATAACGCCTGCAGCTGTCTTCATCAGATCAACAGTATATGGAAATAAGGAATGATTCACTGGAATAATTTTTCAGGGAAAGATTTATGCTAGTTGTTGAAGAAAGCAGAGATTATGGTATTTCTCCAGGTGAGATCAAACAATTCAGACAAAACACGAGGCTCAAAGAGGTAATAATTGTGCTTTTTGTCTTTAAACAGAACTTTTGGCCTGAGTCAGCATGTTCAGAAATCAGTGGAAAATGGGACCTTTAAGTTACTTAAAACTGTCAAAATCCTGATGCCCTAGGATTACGCTTGTCTCAGAAAGGTGGTATTTCTACGTGGATACAGAGTATGACAAGACATCAGATGACTGCTAATTTTATTCTTGCTCTGTGACGTACCTGTGCCTCCAGAGACCTGCTTGTCCTTGAAGAAGTCATTTAACCTTCCAGAGCGTCCGCTTCCCTTCCCCGAGCTTCCTCTTCTCACTGACTTCAACCACCAGTGACTGGGCATGAGGACCCTGTCCCAGCCTTAGCTTCTCAACCCTCCAGTGTTATGGGAATGTAAATAAAAGCAAGATGTCATGTGAAAATACAGCACTGTCCGGTACTGTGCAACTTGTGGTGTTGAATTAATTATACATCAGAAAAGTAAGTGGGAATCATGGTGAATTTACTGTACAAAAAAGTGGTTTATCTGCTCAAACCTTTCCTAGATGTTCTTTGTTGGGTGCAGACTGCAATAATGTTTGAATTTCTGTTGTTGGTAATGTAATTAGTGCTGAACACAAAACAAAATGAAGCCTGCCTTTCTACTGCAGGATTGATAAACCGAGGTGCTGTACTTGGTTACACTTATGAACATGATTAACTTCATCAAGATGAGCAAAAGACACCTACTTGTGTATGACTACTTTTCAATTATAACAACTGTGTCAACAAAGGTCTTGACTAAAGTTTCTATCATCCAGGATAATTTTCACTTTTTACCGATTACTCTCCCCATCAGTTTTAGGATTACTTCACTTGATTTCTATGGGACAAGTTGTGTGACTAAAGTAGCTTGAGAACAAAAAAGGCGTTTGTATGATTAGGGCCATAGAATAGCAGCACTGTGGCCTCACTTCAGCCTGTGAATATCTTTCAGCATTTCTACATTTAGCCAACAAATCATTTAAGAGTTCAAGTCAGACAGTAATACTAGGTGATAAACATTTTGTTTAATCAGGGTCTCACATATTTTCTTGTATGTGTCCATCAGGGGAAAACTTCAGAACCAAGGTTTGCAAGAGAAGGCTTAGGATACACCCTCAAATTTCCTTATACATTCAGGTCTTTTTGAGGAAAAATGGTGCAGAAAGCACACCCAATGACACCAAACCAATTTTATGCTTTAAACACCAACAACTTGAAAGGCCACAGTTACTAACTTGTTTTGCACTGTTCCAGAGCAAAGAAACAGTTTATGTTGTAGGTGTCCCATCTCTGAAGAGAGAAAGACATAAGAGTTGGTTTCTGTGACCACAACTGTAGAGACGAGAGCCTGTGTGAACGGGAGATGTCCATGGTGGTGCCTGCAATGTGCTGGTGGGTGTCAGTTAGCCATGTCTCCTGGTGGCTATTGATTTATAAACACATCTCAGGAGGAGAGGAAGAGGTTCTGAAGCCGTCATGAGGCTGTATAAAACTTCTGCAGCTTGAGCTTCCTAATCCCGTTTGTGGGTTTTTTACGCCTGTTACAAAATGCTGCCTCATCATTGCTTAGTCCGTGATCCTGTACCAATGTGTTGTTCTGTGGGAAAAGTGAGCGTGTCTGCATAAGGCAGAAAGTGAGAGAAGGGGTGCAAAATGTCTGTAAATATAGTCTGGCAATTTATGTGTTTACACGTGGGAAAAGCTAGGTGTATGTTCTACACAATTCCTTTCTTTGTATGCAAGCAAATGTCATTGCCTTTGTTCTCTACCCTGGGGCTACATCACCTTTCAAGATCTCTTCTAGCACTATTCTCACTCACCTAGCAGTCACAAAGTAGACCTTTAGCACCTTAGTCCATCAGGATACACATATACAAACTTTATTTTGTAAATGCTTTTGCATTCAAATTTTTTAACCTAAATAATCGTTTTTGATAGCATCCTCTGTAATATCCTCCTTAGAGTCAGTGCTACCAGATGCAGCACATCATTTTGTGGTGAGAAGAGTTAGATTCATGGCTTCTCCTGGAGCCTGTCAAGAGTCCTCCCGCTGGGCGTAGAAGAACAATATGTCAGGTGTTCACTCATGTTCTTGAGCAAGAAAGCAATCTGACAGTAACATGGGAATTGTTTATGGAAATAATACAAGATCATTAAGCTTCCCAAAGAGATGCGTCACAGCATTTTGTTTCTGGTATTTTAATATATTTGAAGAGATATGCAACTGCCACCAGCAACAAAGCATCTCCCAATTGTTGACCTCCCATGAAAAGTCTAGGTACTTTCTATTACAATCCAACAAACAGAAATGAACACTAAAAAGGATTCCAGAATGCGCTTAAAAATATTTATGCTTATTGAATCACTGCACGGGCTTTGCTTTGTCCAAAGAGTTTGGAATTCAGCTCCTGACTGAAGCTAGTGATAAAAACTCCTTTCATCCCTATAAAAGCTGAAGGGCTGCTTCAAGTGCTGTGGAAGCAAGTTCAGCACTTCTTGATGTCAGTTTGATTATATGTAGGTGGATCTGTTTACACTTAATACATACAATGCCTTAATACATTCCAAGGCCAAGAGAACTGAAAAGCGGCACTTTCTGAAAGCTTTCCTTCATTCAGCTTGTTCCTCCCAACTTAGGACCTCATTCGTAGCATAACAGTAAGTTTTCTACCCTAGCAATATTTTAATAAACGCCAGTAACTTGTATCAAATTGATCTGGAGGATATCCAGCACTCCCTGTTCTCAATACCTGCATTACAGGACAAATTTGATGCCTATTTGATTTCTCATGCTGTGTTTTACCGGGTTTGTGCAGTGAGGAGGTTGTCGTATTCATTCACTGTTTCCACACACGCGTTGCCTAACCACTGTGCGGAGAAGAGCAAAACATTTGGGGGACTTCTCCTGCCTTTGTTTTGCCCTGGAATGCTGTTGAAATGTGCAATATCTTAGGGTTAATAACATTATAAAAGGAAGGGCAACTCACTGCTTCATAGATTTTTGTCTTTAAGTTGTGCTATACCCACCTTGTCAGCTTCAGAGGAGTTGACCTAGACTTCTCCAGAGGTGCATATTTCCACACATGGCTAAGGAGAAACAAGAATATGTTGTCTGTTTCCCTCTTATTGCTTCCACCATGAGGTCTGGGTGGAGGAGTGAGAAAGGCTGTGTGTCGTGCGCTCAAGGCACCAGCTGCACAGGAGGCCTCAGGGCTCCACGTAACAGGGCACACTGATGCAGCCTCCTTTTCCCTTTGGGAGATCAGATTTGCTAAGTGCTTAATGTCAATGAAGTTCTCTTGGTGACCAGGCTGGTATTGCCTTTCCTGCGCCGCCTGTTAAAGTGCACAGACTATTATTCGCCTACTGAATTAACTGCTAAGGAGACAAAGGAAATATGTGCCCGGAGGAGAAAATGAAGCCATCTTTATTTGCTAGCTAATCAAAATCCAATGGCTTTTGAAAACAGTGTGAAATGACCATTAATTAAGAGGGATACCTAAATCTGGAGTTCAAAGAACCTTGTACAAGCCAAGAAAAAAAAGGCCTGGAGGACAGAGCTTGTTCCCCTGAGTTGACGAGGCCTTTGTGGACTTTACCAGCAGGAATCAGCCTGTATCTGAACTGGACTGAAACACACCTGCAGTTCCCACAGGCAGGTGCATCTGCAAGCCAGAGATTCAGTGCGTTATAGAATATGGGACCCAAAGAGCAATAGGTTAATTTGGTAACAGCTTCAGTGTATCGCAAACAGAGGGTCCTTAAATGAGGGTGGATCGAGATCACTACTGACTGCTCCTTGCTGTCTCATGTTCTGACATCAGAGAAGCCATCAATATGCTGGGTGACAACCCAAACCAAAAGTGTCACTAACTCTCCTTGGGACATGTGCGCTAGTGTACGAGCAAGTCAAAAAACCACCTAAACGACAGTGTCATGGCCAGGGCCATGGCAATGGAGTGGCTCTGAAGCTGTACTTCCAACAAAGACAGTGGGATGGTCCTGGTGAAACATTAAGGGAAGTGGAAAGGACAGGGAAAATGCTATAAGGTTTGACACCCAGGGCTAGGGGAAAACAAATCACACAGCTGCTGCAGAAAACCTTCCACGTGGCTCACAGCAGCAGAGACAGAGCACTGCCCTGACAGGTATGCCGGAGCTGAAGCTGTGCATGGCAAAGGCAAGGGTGAAAAGGAGCAGTGAAGAGAGGTGGTGTAGCTGTGGTCAGGAGGAACAGGACTGGCAAGATGTGGCTACATGGCAGCACGTGAGCTCCATGCCCTGTGGAGCAAAACCTGCCTAGCAGTGTAAATTTTTCCAGTGTTTTCTTGTTAGTCTTTACCCCAGAAGGGAGATGGTCAATGGCTTCTACTGAGACAGGTCCTATTTCTCCACGTCAGTTGTTTGTCCTGCCAGGGTCTCTGGCAGGCTATCTGTGTCTCTGTGGTGACCTGGGCTTAGCCACCGTGGTGAACCAGGTGGGATGTACTTAGAAAATACTTAAAATGAGTACAGAAGGCAGTAAAAATAAAACAAAATTAATTTCCAAACCAAGAAAAATTTGAAAGCCTGCAGGTCTTGCAACAGTCAGCGTCTTTAACTTGCAATAGACCTTTGCTTTGTTTTCACTAAAAAAAAAGCTGATTGCAAAATATACTGCCAATTGTGTACAGAGGAGTAGATCTAGGATTTGTATATTCCTCCTTCAGAGGACATATATCCAAAATATAATACTTCAAGTTATTATACAGGTGAAAGGATATTCTGCAAACACATAAAAACAATAAAGCACTGCTTCCTCCTTTTTCAGAACAATATAACTGGAATCTTTTGTGAGTAGAAATCTGTCTTCAGGCTCAAGTCAGAGTTGGACCGAGTATTTGAAAAGAAGAAATTTTGCCAACAATAATTATGAGGTAACTCAGCCAGCGATAGGGAAACATGAGGAAAATAAAAGAGAGAAAAACTAGAACAACTTAGAAAATAAGATATAATTTTTTCAGGGTCAAGGGGCTGGGCTATTTCTTTATGGGGAAATAAACACTCTAATATGTGTAGATCTGACCCCAACCACTATTTTAAAGATTAGCCTGAAAGATAGTGCTCTGGAAGGGCACGCAGAGAACTCCATGTGATAATTTCCTGGAATTTCTGGATCGAAACAGATAAGACCTGCATGATGACATCTGTAAATTGATGTGACCTTATGCCTGCAAGCTGATCAGACTGTGATCAGCAAAGTGCTGTGCTCAGAAACACTTAATAAAGGACTCCGTGAGTTAAATTTGGGAAAAAGAAGCGAAAAAAAATCTAAGGACTTCAGTTCTACACAGATCAGAGTCGTGTTTGCAGAATCCCTCAAAGAATGATTGCTTCCTGGTCATATTTACTGTCTTATTTCTACATGCTAAATCATACTAAAATGTGTACTAGTCACGAACCTTCAGGAAAGCAACATCTGCGGTTCCAAGAAGTGTAAGTAGGTGAAAAAAATCAGTTTTGTCTAGAAATACTCCATACTTTGCACTTTCTCCTTGAAAATGATTTAATTTATGGATTAAAACCAGAAATTAAGAAATATGGACATGATAAATAACATTTTAAGATGCCATTGTTTTGAAAAATACACCTTGAAATTATATTCACCTTAGTTAAGAGTAGTTTTCACAGAGAAAACAGTGACAGCTTAAAGAATACGTGCTTCCTTTTTATTTGTAAAGCTTACATATTTTCATTGGACTTTTACTTTTTAGTCAACCTATATATTATTGTCTTGATTTAATCCCAGCTGGCAACTAAGCACCAGACAGCTGCTTGCTCACTTCCCCCTCAGCACGATGGGGAGAAGAGAATTGGAAGGGTAGAAGTGAGAAAACTCGTGGGTTGAGATAAGAAGAGTTAAACAGGTAAAGCAAAAGCCATGCACACAAACAAGGTAAAAGAAGGAATTAATTCACCACCTTCCTTCAGCAGGTGTTCAGCCGTCTCCAGGAATGCGGGGCTCCATCACACGCAACAGTTGCTTGGGAAGACAAACGCAGTAACTCCAAACATCCCCCTCTTCCTTCCTTTTGCCCAGCTTTATACGCTGAGCATTACATCATATAGTATGATCAGCTTTGGTCAGCTGTCCCAGTTGTGTCCCCTCCCAATTTTTTGTGCACCCCCAGCCCACTCACTGGTGGGGTGGTGTGGCAAGCAGAAAAGGCCTTGACTGTGTAAGTGCTGCTCAGCAATAACGAAAACATCCCTGTATTATCAACACTGTTTACAGCACAAATCCAAAATATAGCCCCATACCAGGTACTTGAAGAAAATTAATTCTATCCTACCCAAAACCAGAACAATTATTTATACAGGGAAGTTTGGGAACAGGGGCAGATGTCTTGCTAAAACAAAAAATGGAGTTTTCCCATGGATTTTAATAAAGTCAGACATAGGCTTTCCTATGTCTTCTTTCCAGTACCATGCTACTGCCCATGACAGTCATGAGTCCTAACAACAACTTTGTTTAACATCTTTATCAATGATGTGGATGAGGGGTTTGAGTGCTCCCTCAGTAAGTTTGCAGGTGACACCAAGTTGGGCGGAGGCATTCATGTACTCAAGGGTAGGAAGGCTCTGCAGAGGGATCTGGACAGGCTGGATCAATGGGCCGAGGCCAACTGTATAAGGTTCAACAAGGCCAAATGCCAGGTCCTGCACTTCAATCACAACAACCCCATGCAACACTGCAGGCTTGGGGAAAAGTGGCTGAAAAGCTGCCCAGCGGAAAAGGATCTTGGGGTGTTGGTCAACAGCCGGCTGAACATGAGCCAGCAGTGTTCCCAGGTAGCCAAGAAGGCCAATGGCATCCTGGCTTGTGTTGGGAATAGTGTGGCCAGCAAGAGCGGGAAGGTGATCGCGCCCCTGTACTCAGCACTGGTGAGGCAGCACCTCGAGTACTGTGTTCAGTTTTGGGCCCCTCACTACAAGAAGGACATTGAGGTGCTGGAGCGAGTCCAGAGAAGGGCAACGAGGCTGGTGAGGGGTCTAGAGAACAAGTCTTATGAAAAGCAGCTGAGGGAACTGGGGTTGTTTAGTCTGGAGAAGAGGACGCTGAGGGGGGATCTTACTGCTCTCTACAACTATCTGAAAGGATGTTGTAGTGAGGTAGGTGTTGGTCTCTTCTCCCAAGTAACTAGTGATAGGATGAGAGGCAATGGCCTCAAGTTGCATCAGGGCACGTTTAGATTGGATATTAGGAAAAATTTCTCCACTGAAAGAGTAGTCAGGCACTGGAACAGGCTGCCCAAGGAAGTGGTTGAGTCCCCATCCCTGGCAGTGTTAAAAAAAATGTGTAGATATGACACTTTGGGATATGGTTTAGTAGGCATGGTGTTGTTGGGTGGATGGTTGGACTTCCTGATGTTAAAGGTCTTTTCCAACCTATGATTCTATGAATCTATGATTCTATGAACTCGCATTAGAGAAATGATGTAGTTCAGTGTGAATAAAGACATAATGTTTGTGGGAGAAAGGCTGTTCAGACCTTCATGTCCATATGTAAATATTTCAGTGTCCCAGTACAGAAGTGTTGAGCAAGTACATGGCCAAAAGCTGAAGGCTGAAAGCTTGTGCAAAGCACAATGAGATCCATTGCTATGGAATGAAATATCTTCCTCTCAAATGACTCTCCAGATTTGTCACTCTGAACATGTGTGGACAGTTTTCCCACCAGAGACTATCTACTCATAAATGTGTCTGAATTTAGTTTATCACAGTGAATATATTTCTCTGACACTGTAGAATCATAGCTTCATAGAATAAATTTGGGTTGGCTGAAGGTTATCCAATCTAGTTCCCTGCTCGAGACCAGGCTAACTTAAAAGTTAGAGCAGGATGCTCAGTCTTCATCAAGACACATTTTCAGGACCAGTTTTTCTGGACATGTGCTTCAGTGCTTGTTGTTAAGGATGTTTTCCTCATATCCAGTCAGCACTTCTGTCGCTGGAGCTTGGGACTGTTGCCTCTTGTCCTTTCATTTATATCTCTGGCTCTATCACCTCTGTAGTACACTGTAGACATGCTGGTAGCAGACTGCTATCGTATTCACCTTCTTCCTTTGTCTTCTCCAGGCCAGAAAACCCCATTTTCCTCAGATTTTCCTTTTGTATTGGATACTCCACACCCCTAACCATTCTGCTAGTCTTTTGCTGGACTTGCTCCAGTCTGACCATACTGCTTTTATACCAGCAGATAGGTGCAAAACTGGACACAGATGTTAGGGTCCTGGGAGTATCCCCCCTCTTGGAAGTCGGGCTGAGGGCAGAGGCTGACAAACAGCGCAGTGGGGACACAGTAGCCAGGAATGACATCTGCTTCGGTTCTCAGGGAGGTGGCTGATGCCCAGCGCTGGGGCTGCTCCAGGCTGCCCTGCTCCTGGATGGTCTCGTGGGATGGCTCCAGCTACCAGGTCCTGCTCTGCCACTGCTCCTAGTCCTTGGTGAGCCCCATCCCCTGGACGTCCCTGACAGCTCCAGATTCAGCCTGACAAGAGCAGAGAAGGGAACAATCTCTTCCTTCAGCCCACTGCTTAAATTCCCATTATCCACCATCATCACTGCTGTCCAGTGGCTAATCCTCTGAACCACTTCTTCTCCAGCCTTCTTTTAGGAGAGAGTTCAAACCACCCTTACAAAGCCTCTCTGCTAAAATGGGTGTCACAGTGGGGCCCATTTTCCACCATTTCTATACAATGACAACAGTAAGGTATATTTAGGGATATGACTTACTTTATATATCCTGGTTTTTATTACCAAGGTGCTAAGGAGAACATGTAAAGCACTTGATAACAACATGCACGTTAAAGACCTGCTGGGGCATTTATTAGAAGAGCATTTCTTTCTTCTTTAACATGTCAATGTATATAGGGAGGATGGTTTCCCTGCTCCTTTTAAAAAGAAAAATGTTAGGCTTTGATTCTCTGGTTTCTTTTCATCTTCTTCTAGCTTAAAAAGCTTCTGGAAGGGAATAAAAAAAAAGATAGAATAGCAAAGAAATCACAAAAGGAAGATATCAATAAGAAGCACCACTGACTATTCTCTAAGCAGTTTCCAAGCAACTTTTAATGGAAGGTCAGGCACAAGCAAGATAAAGGGAGGAAAAAACAAGACATTATTTCATACAATAAAGTGACTGTGAATGCTGCCAGTTACAGAGGAAATAGATTGGCCAGCCTGAGCACTTATATATGTTTTTCTGTGAATACAAATGAAAATCCTGAATAAAGGGCACTATCAAATTTGAGCGGGAGTGTTAATTCCAGCAATAGGTTTTCATTACTCCTCCGAGAGGCTTTCTGAATATGAGATGTTGACTCTGTGGTAATAATAACGGTCCTGTTGGACTCCCTCAGCTCCCTTTGTCTGAAGATCTACAATACTTTTTGTCTTTATTTAATCATGTCTCACATTCACAGCTCCAAATAGATTGGGTATGAGTTATGTATGAGTTATGTAGGAAGAGCTACTGGAGAGAGTCCAGCTGAGGGCTACAAGGATGGTGAGGGGACTGGAACATCTCTCCTATGAGGAGAGGCTGAGGGAGCTGGGCTTGTTCAGCCTGCAGAAGAGAAGGCTGAGAGGGGACCTTATAGATGCTTACAAATATCTGAAGGGTGGGTGTCAGGAGGATGGGGCCAAGCTCTTTTCAGTGGTGTCCAGTGACAGGACAGGGGCAATGGGCACAAACTGAAGCACAGGAAGTTCCGTCTGAATATGAGGAAGAATTTCTTCACTCTGAGGGTGACGGAGCACTGGAACAGGCTGCCCAGGGAGGTTGT
>Ga0065711_1002234_pt1 | contig 36189 bp, 15 predicted proteins | sample Hoacrofraction12_FD_59098 | JGI IMG/M metagenome (GOLD analysis project Ga0065711, IMG submission 59098) | Hoatzin crop microbial communities from Cojedes, Venezuela - Epithelial fraction 12 v2 (version 2) | ecosystem: Host-associated > Birds > Digestive system > Esophagus > Crop | place...
AAAAAAAAAAAAAAAAAAAGGGGGGGGGGGAGGAGGAAACTCATAACTGGGAAAAAAAAATTAAGAAAACTGAAAAGAAATCAGTGGCTTTTTTTTTTTCTGTTTCACAGCTGGCTTATTAAAACTTCACAGCACTCAGAATAAAGGGATTTTGAGGCACTACCATCTCTCTTGATAGCAACCTCTTTCCCTCCCCCATCCCTCTCCGCAAGCAATAAGGTAAATGTTAATGTGTTGGTTTTCTGGGTTTTTAAGATTTTTATTTTTTTCCTTGAAGACAGACCTGGGTAAAGGCAATTGGCAAAAACAAAGATGGGTCTGGATGTCAGGAATGCAGGTGTGGCCCAACATCAGGACTAAAGGGCCAAGCACAACTGGGTGGGATATTTCCAGTGTAACTGCTTCGAAATACAGTAGAGAATGCATCACAGCTCCTGGTCATCCACATTCTGTTACTGCCAAACAGAATAATTTTTGGTTCAAGCTGTGTGGGGCTAGCTCCCACTGGCATTACATCACCTTCTAATGGATAAGGCACTCATTTGGACCCGCTGAAGAATATAGTGTGTGCATGTGTGTGTGTGTGTATATATATAAAAAACACCACACTAATTAGATAGAATACGTCAAAAATCATCACTCTATAGAAATAATGGTTTGTATAGCACAAGTGTGTGTACTGAAAACAGATACCCTGTTATCTTGTTAATGGAGCTAGGCAGACCTTAATCAACATTTTCAAAGGAATTACACGTCTATAAAACAGAGAACTTATCAATTCATTGAAGTATGCTTGGCTATATCCCTTGCTTAAGTAATCTTTTTCCTGCAAATAATTTAAAAATCATTATACAGCTAAATAAAAGCAAAAAAAGGTTTTCATTTTTTTTATTAGGATTACTGAATTAAAAAGTAAATAAATCTTCAAATAAGACAACAAAAGTGTGATTGCATTACCTTTAAATACATTACAACAAGCTGTTTGTCGCCTACCAAACACATACAGCAGGGCTTCTGTGGAGACNAGGAGGCAGACAGTAACTTTGATCACGCAGACATTCCTCATTATTTCAGACCTCAAATCAAGTAGCAACAGTCAGGGGAAGAAAGGGGTGAGAGACATGGGGCTGCTGGGGAGGAAAAGGGAAGCAGACTGCAATTTTGTCCTAGGTTCAGCATCCTAATTTAAACAAAAACAGGCTGTTGGCATCTCTGTGCTTCCCGGCAGCCCCCTCCCCTTCCCCATGCTTTCTAGCCTCCTGCTTCGCTAGAAATGACAAGCACATTTCTAGGCTCTGCTTTTTTATCAAGCTGACAAAGGTCAACAATACTAGCCAGAAGAGTGTTGAAGTATTCAGTGCCACAGGTCATACTAATAGATACTGGAGGGACTCATTGCAACACCACTGTAAGCCAAGACAGCGCAATTTTTAAGAGGCAGCACTTTGCACGTTCACAGCCTGGATAATTTAATACAATACTGGCCTCTTGTTTGAAAATATCATTGGCACATTTCAGAGCTGGTATCTTTCTGTGGGTGACAGTAAGGTGACTGAATTCAGGCATGTTAACAGATGCAACTTTTTATGCTCTGTTAAACCATGTCACAGACTACAGCCCCTAAGTGCATTCCTTTATTTATACTGCAGCCAGCTGAGCTAATTATCAGAGACAGACCTGGTTCTACCTCTATAAAGTCCAGTGGCTGTGTACGTGTGTGAAGAGGCTGTGAGGTAAAATGGGATGGGGTGGGAGGTGGTGGCGGTGAGGGGGGGAGACTCTTTTTGAAAACACTTTCTTAAACACATGGCTTTGAAGTCTTCACATTATTTCATCAGTGCTATGAAAGAGGAGTGGGAGCTGCTCTCACTAGCAGATTGAGAATATAGTACTATTTAGTTCAAATGTGCTGTGTCCCACCCCCTCAGTCCCCCTATTTTGGTTTTTTTTTTTTCTGTCTAATTTGAACAGTTATGTTTAGGTCCAAACAGCTGTAAAATAAACATCAATACAAAATTCTCTCCAACACTCAAAAATAGTGGAAGGTGCTACTCCAGGAAAAAAAATGTAAACAAAAGACATTTCTGGTCTGTTGTATCATGTGTGCGCACTGGAACACACACTTGCAGCTCTCCTTCCACCAAATATTCCAATACAACAAGCATTCTCTACAAGCCTTCATGCCACAGTTGTAATTTTACCAGCAGCAGCAGCTACCTCCTTTCAAAGACACAAAATTCTTAGCCAGTTTGGCTGGTTTTTACCAAATTAATCTTATGCTTGCATGCCTTCTTCCTGTACTACAGTTTTCAGTAAAAAAGATCATGATACTTAAGAGAAAAGAGGGGGAATAGGACTTGATGTTGACAATTTTTAACTACTTACGACTAAATGACCTTAACTAAAGAATTAAATCATTTGTCTTATGAGCAATGGTGTATTTTTTTTTTCTTTTTACAGCATACAATTTAGCTAATAACTGGTTGGGGCCAATCTTTAACAAGTCACATATTTCCATTGTCCCTTCACCCCCTGCTTATGATTTTACCACATCCTAACAAAAACATGACCAGAACTGGTGAAAAACATACGGTTCCAACTAATGAATCACATACTTTCCCGCAAGTGCAGTAAGTACTACCAGCTGTGACAGTCTTGCTTTGGCAGTGGAACCAGTGCAGAACAAGGCCGACACATCTGAAACCAGCTGTACTGAAAAACCACAAGCAATATAAGTCCGTCTGCCTTCTCAGGGGCTTCTTTGTCTCTGTCTGTGTCTCTGCTCTGTCCCTAAAACTTGCCAGCCATCTTGTTTTGACAGAGTTCAGAGTTTCAGAAGTTTCAAAGGGGGAAAAAATCCGCTGATTCAGGAAACTGGTTTTCAAGAAAATGATAAGGAGGTCTTTGTCAAACCAGCCTGAGTCAGGAAATTTAAAGAGACAGAGTACGCATCTACCCGTCTGCTCTGCTTGTACAACAGCTTAAAGCAAAGAAAAAGACACGCATATACTTGAAACACTCATATGTCCATAAATTTGTGCTTCTACCTAAAAGCACGAATGAAGGAGGGCGCGGGGAGGAATGCTGTCCTGAGATCTCAAGATTTTATCAGATTAAATCTGGGAAGGTCACAAAACTCACAAATGACTTAGTTAATCTCTAATTATATACATCACCCCATCAGGAAAACCAGTAAAAGTTACACCCCTCCACACTGCTTTATATGCTGTAAACGGCATGTACTTTATTGAAGACTATTCCAGTGGTGTTTCAGAGAGGCTTTTAAAAATCTTGAGGGCGACAATTTCTTGATTCTTCTACATGTAAGGCCAGGTACCAAAATTACCATAAGCCTACCGCACTTGACTCAAAGAAGGTGGAGAAAACAGTAATCAATGTTAAAAAGAAAAAAAAAAAAGAAAACAGAATCACAGAACCACAGAATCACGGAATGGTACGGGTTGGAAGGGACCTCTGTGGGTCATCTAGTCCAACCCTGACTTAAGAGTGGCTTTCCTTTACATAAGAAATGCTGTGACATTCAGGTCTGACGTTCCAGGTCCATCTAGGACTAAAAGTAAGTACTGTATATCACACTGGGAAGTCCACTTTTCCTCTCTCGCATCCAGAAAAAAAATACTCTCGCTTCCATCCCTGCAGAAATGCGAGATATAAACCCTAATACTCTTTTAAAAAGTCAAGATCCTGGTCCAGGACTGGCCTTTCATTATCTTACAGCTCACATAGGTATGCATTTTAGAGAATATCCATACAGGAAGGGGTGAAATTTTTGACAGAAATTGATTTTTCATTAATTACACCTTTTTTCAGAATTTTTTGTACAAATTTAGATGAAATAATTGTCTCATGATAGATTCCTGAAAATACTGCAATAGGTATGTCACACATCTGTCATGAGATTTTCCTGCAGCCACAGACATTCCCCGTTCAATATACATGCGGCAAGCATGTGAGAAAGGGAAAAACCCACAGCAGTCTGTCCCCTTTTGGTGACTGGTTTTTGTACATTGTATACATGTGTGCACAACACTGTAAACAAGTTTAGCAGCTTTAAGGCTTTTGGTTCTCAGTGGGGATAGTCACATTACCTCCAAGCAGTAAAACCATTAAGTGAGCAATTCAGAGACTCTCCATCAAGTACAAACACCACTTGAATGCAGTGCTGTGCCATTGTATATTTTGTATACACACATACTTTTAGGAAAACTATTTTAAGTATAGTTTAACATACAAATACATGTAGTGTGATCTCTCCTTACCCAACACACCTGCGACGTCTTGCTGACACACTAAGAGCACCATATGCAGTACAAGTCAAATTACACAGACCTCCCTCTGTAATCAGAGAAGGAAGCAACTAACAAAGAAAAATTTCCACTAATAGTATTTACAAACTATAGGAAACTTCTCAAGTTAGCTTTGTCATACCAAATAGCATAATGAATTTAAGAACTCTTCCAATTATTATTCTTTCCTAGATGTGCCATGTATTCTACCGGGAAGCTTGAATTTACTCCATTTTCAGAGGTTAAAGAAGTCCCCTTCATGGTATTTGTATTCACCCTTTTTCTGGTACATGGATTTCAGCTCCTGAATCTATTTGTAGTCAAATTATTGTGTTTCCTATACTAAAGGTAACTCTGATGCTGTTCCTACATCACAACTAAAGCTCTCACCAGCACTGGAAACTGGAAAGGGTGATAAAAGGATGCTGAAATTCATCTCCACCCTCTCCTTAATAAGATAGACTGAATATAGCTCAGAGAGCTACACTGGATGGATTGGGATTTTAAAGGGTTTTTTGGGTGGGGCAGGTATAGTAGGTTACGAAAAGAACAGCCAAAGTCTGTATCTTGTATATCACCCTAAATGTCAGCCCTGCATCAGCAGCATCAACTGTACAGCCTGTTAGTTAACATAAGCTAAATCTGAGCTCTTCACACACTTAAAAATCACTTTTTTAACTATAGGGCAGAAGGTGGTTTTGTTTTAATGATTTACTGGTTTACCTCAAATTTCAAACTGTAAAATGTATTTCCTATTTCCTATTAAAATGAAAAAGGTCTTCAGCAGACCTCTGTAGAGTCAAATAAAGAATAGGTATAACAATAATAAAATGCCGTCACTGAATTAGCTTTATAATTTACATTACCTTCTAAGACAAGCTTTATTTTTCTGTGAGCACAAAAAATGACAGCCATCCATTTTCCCAAATACAAAAGAAAAAAGAATAAAACCAGTCAAGCATCAAAAGAAGGAAATGGGAGAAGACAATTAGAGATATCCAGCATCAACACAGGAGTGATAACTTTTGCATGGTGTCTTATAGCTTCATTTACAATTATGCAGCTAAACCTCATTTCCTGTTATCAAGTTTACTACAATAAGAACTGAATAACCATATGAACAATATACCTTTTTAGTTAATATTTTTACTTCCTTTCTCTTCTGAAGTGGATCTTTTATAGACATTAAAATTCAATTTTATATAAAGGGATTCCAAAAATTACAGTAGAAAATAGAGCACCCTGTATGTTAGCACATCACTAGTTTCCTGAGTAGAGCAAAATGTATTCATGCCCACTTCCCTGAACAGGAAACAGAATCTCTGTTTGTCTTGTTTCAATTAATGGTTGCTTATCAATTCACTTTTTTACATTCAAATATTAAAAACCCCCAACATTATAGCAGAGGATTTGCTGAGAATTAAACTGAGAAATCAAGTATCTTTTTTTTTTCTTGACAAGATGTTTTAAAGCATTAATCTAATCAATTATGATTCAAAAACAATGTCACATGACTTAGCCAATTGCAAAATTCATCCAGTGATTTCCAGAAGTGGTTGGATTGTTTGAATTGAAAACTACTTTTTTTTCCAGCAATTGTATTATTTATACAAATACTGAAAGGAAGGAATAAATTTGCTGTACAAGTTAACAGTTCGAATAAGTCAGGTTATAATCAACAGCAGTGACTACAAAAAAAAGTGATAGTTGCCCTTGCTCGTTAGCTAATATTCAATGTCAGAAAATCATATTATTTCTTGTAAGAAAAATAAGTATAGTCATAGATTTGAACATGACAGTGCTAGTCACTGCTTCTCCGAGGGGCAGATTCATATTGGTATCACCAACCCATCTACCTTCAGGTACACCTCGAGTCTCTCTGGAAATGGTTATCCTTCTCTCCCAGAGAATGCAGCATCGCAGCCAGCAGAAGATGCTTTGAGGCTAGCTGTTCTTTAACATGTCAGCTGGGTGACACAGAGATACAGTGCTCCAGTCATGTAAGTGAGGCAATAGAAGAAGGAGCTCAAAAGTACACCTACGTGAGGCATGTAAACAACAGCCACAGAAGACTGTGAATCTGTAATTCAAATATTTTTTTTATGTTTACATGTATATACTTTGATTTTCCTTTCACAGTTACACGAAAAAAACCACAGATTTTCCTCTCCGCTATGTATGTGCAACTCTACAATTTTTCAGTAAGAAATGTGCGCTTTTGCCCAAGAACACAAACTATGCTATAGATATGAAAGTCGTTTTGAGTTTTGGGGGTTTCTTTTTATTTTGGAATCATAGATTAATTTATCTTGGAAGGAATCTCTGGAGGTCATGTGGTCCAAGCCCATCCTGAAAGCAAGGACACTTTTAAGCAGCTTGCTCATTGTCTTTTCTGGTTTAGTTTTTCTAGAAATTGTTTTGATGTGAGGTTTTTTATCCCTTAATTTTAAAATTATACCAATAACTGAATTCTTAACCTACCTTATTAAGCATTACTATCTACAGTAAGAAAAATAAACATAAATGTTGAAAGATTTGTCTGTAAAGAGATGGCACAGGCAGGATCAGAGGTCACGAGCTTGCAGTTCAATCCATCAAATACTTTTATCTAACATGTTTATGTTGTCTTTTAAATAGACTTCATCTTCACATTAGTCTTACCTGCTTAGCAAACTAACCCTATGCACTCCTTTCCAAGTAAATAATGGATATACAAAACATTGTGTGGGCTAATACTAAAGACTACATCATCTCAAAAGGGAAATTTTATTTCCATTCTGTGCTTAGCGCTTACACAGTTTTTAATCTAAGTTAGGATCATCTTATATTTTGTCACAAAGTCTCATCCAAATCAAAAGCATATAGAAATGTTCTCTACAGTCTTCTAGTTTTTTGCCTTTAGCATGTTAGGAAAGCATACCTTGCCCTCAGAAAAGCCCTTTCAGTTTTCCCTTATCATCACCATTATGTGCCTTGTTTTAATTGTCAATAGTTTTTAGTATGTTTTCTCTATCAAAAACCTCATCCCTCCTTTTCAAAAGGACGAGTAAAACATCTGAGTAGCTCTGCAGACAAAAGTATGTTTCACAGATATATTTTATATGTCACTACAAGTCCTTAGATGAGTGCCATTAGTGATTTACTACAAATTAGTTTCTTTCGCTCCCTAAGCTCCAAAATCATCTTAGCCAAAGCTGGCATTGCCGCGAATGTGAGCCGCGTTACTATATAATCGGGACAGCAATGGAAATATTTTCCTGAAAAATCTGACTAGCCCTAGTAATACCCGCAATTTACTTACATGCAGTCTACATAAACAGTTATGCTGGGTTTAGCTTGTGTTTAGTACCACTTGATAAAAACTATTACCAATGTGGTTTACATAAATTACATGTAGTCCACTCCGTATGGAAACCATATTTTAGCAGCAACCAGTGTTTAATAATGAACACTCTGCCTTGCTCTCTCACAGGCAAGCTCTTTCTCGCCTCTCTCTGGCTGTGCTATTCCTATGATTTAAGAAGACATTTAGCTCATGAAACAAGTCATTTGAATATTCACACTGCACTTAAAAAGGGATTAATTTTATCCCAAGTTACACTGGTAACAAGAGGACTGGCCTCTTTGAAATGTAGTGCACTAAATTATCCTCATCTATAAGTTGTTTCAAACATAGGCTGATAACAACAATTCACTGCATGAACATCATTATTTGTCTAAGTTATTAATGGCTTTTAATTGTTTACTTTATGATAAGTCTCTTTACTTTAGCCTGTCATGTAAAACTAATTAACCAACAGGCCACAAAGAAGTATAAGCACAAAGCAGTTCAATATTTTATCATAACTTTGTGTATTTTTGTAACTTTTCAGTGTTTTTGTTTAATAACGGTGGCATCTTCTACATTTCATTAGACATGGTACGAGGTGTAGATTAAGCAGAAATCATGGAGGACTATATACTAACGATAGGAATAATTGCCTTCTTGAAAATTTCAGATTTACATGTATACTTAGATATCCCTGCTAAGTTTAGGCATAAGAGATAATTTTTCTGTCAGGACTGTAACATTTCAGGCTGGAATTCTGATCCTTTTGAAGTTCATGGCAATTTTGTTCTTCTTCTGTGGCCAGATTTAACCCTCAAATTTATAAAGTGTTTAATATATCAGTTAGCAGGGAGAAAAAGCAGGTTCTGACAAAAGAATTTCCAGAAAAATAAAAGCTATTACAAGAGCAGGCCTACCCCATTCTTCAGTTATTTATTTAAATCTTTAAGATACAAGAAAAAGCTTAAAGATTTTACCCAAATAAACTAGTCAGAGACATGTAATGAAAACCAGGAGCTAAAAAAAAGAAGATATAAGAAATGCTATTACATGGTCATACTTAAGGACCTAGATAAGATGCTCTTCTGCTTGGAAAATCAGAGTGAACTTAACAGAAAATGGCAACATTGCTAAGGAGTTTTAAACTAAGTCTTACTGTGTATAAATACCTGTTTCTCTATGACATAATTCTATACAATTCAGAAAGCTCGTATTAAGGATACAGTTCTTCATAGTTCACATACAATGTAAACTTCCAAACATCTGGTGAACTTCAAGGCAGAGCTTTCCATCTCCCCAGAGAGTTATCAGTTGGACTATAATGTTATCAGCTTTCGCACACTTCTCAGTGAGATGCAATCTACTTGCCTGAGAACATGAGGGAGAGCCAGGAATTCCTGTTCCAGTTCCAAATTTTGTGACTCTCTAAGATTTCTGGTAAGTCAAGAACTCCCAGCTGTCTCGCTTTCACAGCCTCCAGAAATGGGGATATTTACATGCCTACATTTCAGACCAGCAACGATTAATTACTGTATTACTGACCATTATATAAATACTTAAACAAAAATTCTTTGAATGGTAGTGCTCACTTCTTCACAGTGCCTGAACACAGACACACTTGAATACAAGGGGAAAGATTTTAAAGTAGAAATGGCAACCAACATTGACATATGTACAATACCTCTCTTAGGTGCAGACATGGTGATGCTGTTTACGTAAGCAAAGCAGACTTTTGGTTGCCTAGACAGTATAGTTAGTGCCTTAATGCAGTATAATTCACCATAACTGAGATAGCAGTCCTCTCCTTTCCAGATCAACTGACTAACCAAAAGCACAATTCCAGTTAATTCGGTGTCCAGCAGTGACCTGCCACAGGATGCACAGAATACCTTGGTCTGCTCCCCAAAGGTCATGACAACCTGAGTTGTTTGGCGCTGCCTGAAGGCAGAGCTGTTTCACAAATCTAATGAGCTACTGGAGAATACCTGGAGAGTGTGAATCTGGATACTACTCAAGGCACGCCTTCTGACATGACTTTCATCTACCAAAGACCAACACCTGTCCCCTAACTATGAACTGGTACCTCAAACACAGTCTATGTTATCAGCATCTTGTTTCCAGTGCCATTAAGAAATCTGTATCCCAACAAGGCAGAAGGGACTTGGTAAACACCAACAACAGTATTTATTGTGAAAAGTGTGGGGAGAAATGGCAAGAAAAGTGCTGACAGTTTGAAGACAATGAAATTATTCTTTTCAGGCATTATTCACAATGTCTCGTAGAAGTGTTTTAGTAAATGAAAAATCTCACAAACAAGAAAAAATGATTGTATCAACAAATTACAATTAGACAGCATGTGTCACTCAAAGTTTGAAAATGTTTCAAAGAGGAACACTCATTCCCAATTTATAGTCAGAAAAAGCAAGGCATACCAAGTGGAACACGGAAGTAATTAACAAATGTCCCATTAAGAAAGTTCATGTTCCCTAGATTTAGAAAAATCAGAATTCAGTGAGAGAGAGCAGCAAGAAACAGAACTTGATGCTACTCATTCTTACAGATCCTCTCAAGAAACTAAGCTTCTTTTATACAAAGGTGATGAAAAGGCATATAAACAACACTGCAACGGTTTTAATCTCCTAGTATAACAAGTAGCAAATGATCCTCACACTTAAATAAATGTCTGCAAGTGGCAATCTCTAAAGATAAAACTGCACTGATCTCTTTAGTTGAGTAAACGAAATTGCCCATTCCATGAAATTTCTAATAATTTCTAGTCCCAAAATTTCATAAATGCTTGGGTCTTGTTTTTCAATACTTTGAAACCAGCTATTCACAATGTGCTGAGATTCGTGATATTCAGATACAAGTACAGAGAAAGCTATTTAACGTGGAGAGTTTATGTGGACAGTTTGGGCAACTGACTCAAGAAATGTTTAATGTTCCAGACGAGAATCTGATGAGATATCCTGCTTCATAAAAACAAATCAGGTGTAATCACTATAATGATTACTGATTTTTCAAATAGCAATTCAAATTCTTGGAGAACCTTGCAGTTTTCCATTCACAGGGGACATGTATCTAATACCCATAAACAGTCATCTTTTTCCTTATTTAGCCATCACAAAAGTCTGAATAAAATCACATTCTATTTTCATACGTTATGTACAGTTTGGGTCAGATGTATTTAACATGGAAAAACTGGCAGACTTCAAACTGTTATTGTGAGAGTCTGTTACTACTGGCACAAAATTTAACTGTGTTCATACTTTAGTTCTAACTTCTAATTTCAGTGTTCTGCTACTAATTACTAATGTCAAAACCAGAACAAAAGCTCACTGCTTGGCTTGTTGACTTCTGCAAACAGATGTCAAACAGAGATTTCTTTAATGACTTCAAGGTGATGGAAACCAAAGAGATGTCCAAAACTGTGTGGTTGTTTAGTGGTTCTTTTCACATTAGCATATTCATGAATGGAGAAAGCACAGTTAAACCCAAAATCTTACTTTGACATACACTCAAAGTCATTCTACACTTACATACACTATCAAGAGAAAATCTAGGAGAGTCTAGAATACGTAGAGAAGTGAAAAACTTAAATATAAGCCTGTTTTGCTGAATTGTGTGGCATCAAGCAGTGACCAAAGCAGAAAGATTAGTGCTCAAGATAGATAGAAATAACACATTCACCTATAAGTGAATGTGTAATGATCTTCAAAACCAGAAGATGTACATGTCTGTCTACATCTGTTCAAAATGTCTTTTGTGGTTGATTTTTAAAAATGGCAAAGTGGCAACAATGTGTAGTTGTCTGTGCAACTGACATAAAACTAGTATAGGAGGTAATTTAAAATGTGCATAAGCATTTACTAAACATTACAAAGAATGTGCATCTACAATGACAATCTCCCCTTCTAGTCAGCATGACATTTTGTAACATTAGAAAACTGTATCTTAACAAAAATCCAAACCTGCAGATTTAAGTCCATTCTAACTCCACCACCTAGTCAATCTACCATAACACAATTCTTCCAAGTAGGAAAAAAGAGTAATTATTATGTCCTGATTTCCACACATTCATTAACATTTGGTCGGAAAAAGGGGGTAAATACACAGCGGGTTTAGGAAGTTCTGAACTGCACTGTTTTTGCAGAATCTGAGATTAGTCCTTAGGGTAACAACAATGTGAAAATCTAAACATGCACTCAACCCATAAGAGGAAGAACCATCACAGGCAGCCTTTGCTTCCATAGCATTTTTTTCAGTCTCTCGTACTCAGTTTTGTAAGCTCACATTCACAACTGCTGTTGTGTTTTCCCCTTATACTGCAGTGTGGAAGGTCCATAGAAACAGGAGGGGAAAGTAGTTACACACTGATGTAAAACTCACAATTAAAATGGGGTGGGATAGTTTTCACATACAGCATCCTTCAGTTCCACAAGTGTGTAGCAGCACTTGGAAGAAGAGCAGGTAAATCACTTACAGACGTGTGAGATTGCTACTTTTACAGTACTTCCTAAAATCATTCTGTTCAATAGTAAACAGACTAATCCTCAAAGACACAGAAGCATTAGAAAGCACTGAGAAGAATTAATTGTTACCTATACTTCTCTGGAAGAGATGTGGAACCTCGGAAGGTGGCTACCTAGACTATTCTTCCCATATGCTTACATATTATGAAGACAGTTTCCTGAAATTCTCCATATGGCTCTCCTGATTCGCATTCCCTAAGCTATTTTTTAGTTGACTAGAGTAAAGCTATAGCAGCTGCATTCTCACCAGCATCTACACAAAGTCCACTGGCAGACAGCGGCCATTTTCTGAGTTTTAGTTCTTCCCTGTACTATATGTCAATATTCCCACCATTAAGAGATTTATTTACAGACGTCACTGCACAGCTCGGGAGTGACAAGGTATTATTAGCACTGTAACACTTAGAGATCCCATTTTGTCTGTGAAGAATCCAAAGTCTGGTAACTTTGTGTTTCAGTTGGGCTGCCCGGTTATCTGTAAATCCTAGCAATGCCCAGGACCCCCATGTAGGATCAGCCCCATTTTATACGCACTTCACAGATGGCTTTTAGGATAACTTTCCTCTCTGGCAAGTTTGCAAAAACTACTGGGCAGCTCGCACACAGTTGGTCTGACTATTCGGGAAGGGTCAGCTGTACATGCATGAAGCCCCATGTGTCCGAAACACACAGTCCTTCCTCACTTTGCTGTGACGATCTGCTCTGTGCATGTGCAATAGGCCTGGCATTTTTTGGAAGCGTGAGATTCATTAAGCATGTGATGCAGAGAACGTGAAGACAATTCTATGCCCAGGAAATCCTAGGCACAAATACAATGGGTATAGTTATGCGCCACATCTGCCTTTCAGCAAGGTAATCAGAAATCAGCTCGCTTGCTGATGGATTATTTGCCCTCATGATGAGAATTATGTATAATAAACAGGAGTAGTTAGAATAACTGAGAGGTTACCAACATGAAAATGATACCTTTGTTTTATTGTAAAACGCCTCCTTGGGAGACCTTTCGAGTATAATAATCTAGTGGTACAATTGGTGTGGATTGTACCACTCTAAAAAGAAATCTAAAGTATTTTTAAACATCCTCATTAATTCTTACGTATTAAAGACATTGTCAAATAAGTAAAACTGTAAAACATTTAAACAAATGCTACTACATACTCTACTTTTGTGTGGTATGTCGTTGTTAACTGCTGTATTCTCAGTATCCCCTTTTATAGAAAATATCCTGCAAATCACAATAAATATTTTTAAAAATACAGCTTTTTATCAAGAAACACACTGGTATTCTGTGATTCTTTTTTTTTTTTTTCTCCCCTGAACAGAAACAGATTCAAGACAGATGCTTACAAATTAACTTTTGAACACTCCAATAACCATGACTGCAATCATTCCCTCTGTCAATAAGTCTCTGGCTGGGCAGTAGGAAGACAGGCATCCTTTCCCATCCCCCACTGTACAAGGATGACAAATTCCTTCAGCAACTCCTCCCTCAAGCACTGCAGGTCATTTGGGGAATTCAGTGGATCTAGAGAGCGGCTCCATGGAAGCCACAGCACCTCAGCCATAAACAGCAGCGAACTCCTGCATGCTTGAAGATGTTAATACACGCCTCCTCCCACAACTTCTTTTTCTAGGCTGTTCTCTACCCTTTCTTCTCAGACAGCCGGGGTCCAGCAGATCAGGATGGAAATGGTTCCAGAAAACTATCAGGAGACACTCTATTGAAGACAGAATCTTAGACCTCAGAAAGTGAAGGAATTGGGAAATCCATCCACACTGTAAAAACAGCAGGTACAATCTAAAGCCTTCTCTAACACACACAAAATATACACCCGTATGCCCAAGTGCATTCAAGTTCACAGCAACATCCTGCTTCCTTTTTAAGCAGAATATTCCTCCTTGGTAGGTTCAAAAACATGGGACGAAAAAAAGAACTTGCCCATATCTGCCAGGTATTCTCCCACCATAAGCAGACACTAAAAGTAACATGTTGCTTAGCAACGTTTATCATTTGGCTTAAACCTGCTCATCACAGTGAAGATTTATCTTAATGTTTCATAAGCCAAAGTAAACACTGACCCTCCACTTACAGCACTGTTTTCACAGGTTGTTGGCAGAAGTGCATTGACTACTTCTAAGCTGTATTACACTCCTAGCATGGCAGTTTTAACGTTTCTGCTCTGCTCCTCTGGTCATTTCTGCTGAAACAAATTCTGATAAAAGCAAGTGGGCGCACAGACAAGGACATCAGACCTGTGCACACCAACATGTGAATCTGAAAACTGAAGAGATTAGTTATCATTGTTTAGGCACTTAAATACCAAGAATAACTGAGCAAGCTGTTCCGAAACAAATTCTGTTAAAAGTTGCTAGCAATGACAACAATAAAAAACATTATGTTTTAGGTAATATTTCCTACCACCTCCTCAGGTACTTTAAAGAGGAAAGAAAAGGGAGTGGATTCCATTCAGGTCCTATGACCTCTTGTAAAAACATTTATGAAAGTGAGAAACCAGTATCAGAGTAGACAGTTTGAAATTAGGCAATCAACATGACTAAAACATTTGCTTAATGTTTCCTCCCATTTCTAAGCCATCCCTTAAGTGTCTTGCCCCTTCTGACACAAAACCAAGATGCCTCCTGGACTCTCAGTAGTGGAAATAAATGACAACTCTGCTAGATATCATCCTCCTCCAGAAGTCTCCACTGCACAGCTACCACCTCCTTCTCCAATTCAGTGCTCAGCACTGCTGGGCAAGAGGGCAAGGGCAGAAGGAAAACTGCACCACCATTATTCTTGAATTTGAGTGGTAGCAGACACAGCAGTAAAACCCCACAGAAACTACCCAAAGAGAACCACAGCCCCATATTGACAAATACTGCATGAGCACAAAGGAAGCACAGCACCTGCTCCCAGCTCAGAAGAGAGAAAACCTCAGTGACGCAGAAAAGAAATAGTTATGAGATTTCAGCAAAATAGGCAGCACTGTTGTGCTAAATCCTCTTTGTTCTCTTGTGCCGAGCTTGCCTGGATCGGGCTTGTTTTGAATTTTTTTCTTTTTTTTGAGACACCAAATACGTTCTCTTTTTTGCCATACAATGGCCAACAGGGAAACAAAGAATGCCAGTGTGGACATGGTGTAAGCAACAAGCAAGGACAGGAAAAAAGCAAGTGGGAAGTATGGAGAAGAGCAATTAAAAGAACAAAGTGGAAGGAAAAAATGGGCAGTGGAAGTCTGAGATAATAAGGCCATTCCAGACAACCAGTAACAGGGTAAAAAGCATCTCCAAGGCACTGCAAGAACACAAAGGGTGTCATGGGCAGGTGAAACTGTTTTATCCATGGAAGAATAAAAAGATCCATTTTGCCTCCAGGAATATTGCTCTGAAGTCCTCTATCTGCATCGCTGAAAGCAGCCACCTCCAGATAAAAGCTGCTCCAGGTCTTCTCTGGATACAGAGCTGTGTCTTCCTCCTCCTCTATTTCTGCTCAGAAATACAAACACACCCTACTAAGTGCTCTGCAAAGACATTCACATGAAACTGTTCTTCCTCCTCCAGTCAAACATGTATTTAACTTGGGATTTACAGGGGTTTTGTTTGCTTGTTTCTACCACAAAGAGTAACACTGAAATTATTTATTTTCCTTGTAATGTAAGGATTAGGATCAGATGTCACGAGGTAAACAGTTATTGAAAACAACTGGGTTGTAATAGCTCTTCATAGCATAATTAGTAACACTTCGCTAGAACTATGGACCAGAAGAAGAGTTACAATGAATGCTTCTACTAAATAGTGTAAATATTGCTATTTGTGAACTGCCCAAGTGTCACAGTAATTCTTAGGGAGGATCATGTCCTTCAATAGTGCATTTTTCAAAATTCTCTTAAACAAAACTATCTGTGTATATATTAACAGCTTTTTATGAACATTTACTCAAAACGCTTCTGAACTTTGTGTGTTTGTGTCTTTGTGTTCACTTTCTATAAATACTCTGGGGACTGTTTTCTGGCATGAAAGTCTGGAGAAACAACAAATTGAAAGTTAAGTGGCAGCACTCTAGGAAAGGCTTCCCAGAACGTACACATCTGCACCAAAGCACTGCAGGACAAATGCTAGGTCTTGAGGTAATATGATGGTACGCAGGTTATTAAGTTTCTAAAGTTTAGCAACTATTTGCCCACCACAACATGCCTTTTTCAGACAAGTCTGGGTAAGTTTCCCTATTTACACAGTCTAGAGACATACTGGACAAAAAAAAAAATCCTATGATTTCCGCCAAATAAATACTGAAGAAATATGAATAAACTATACATGCATGGTCTCCAAAGGTTTACAATTACATTGTTCGTTCATATAGTGCCCTTCATCCTAAAGAGTCATGAAGCTTTTCACAAACTCTGTATACACTCATAACACTGAAATGAAGATACATCTCCTTGAGACTGTGTAATTTCCTCTGACGCACACAGAGGACTCGGTAGGTTTTTAGAAGGCTCTGACATGTCCGAAGTGTACTACTGGATTTTTTGGGTTTTACTGTTTTTTGCCAATATAGTTACTGTAAACAGGCACAAGATTGTTATGCCTATAGAATCAGGACCTTTATATTTGGAGAGCAGACCCCATCTTTGTTCTTTTGAGAGACCTCCTGACAAAATAAACTCTGTGATATGCAATTCATGTCTCTCAGAAGAATGCTGGTCAAAGAGTGGGTCCTCCCGTGACTTCAAACAGCAGTCTCAAGAAAGGCTGGTATCCAAAGACTTGAGCCTAGTTGCGAGGTATCAGCCTCCTTGCTCAGATAAAGATCCCATCATTTCGGTGCAGGTTTTGTAAAGGGTTTCAGGATCTGTCCTGTTTATTTAGATCAGAAAACTATCCTTCCCCTTCAGGCTACCCTGTGAATGTTACAGTACTTGATGTACTGTAAACCAGACCAGAATAGAAAATGTGTAATAACATTAAACCTGGAAAAACTCTTAAATGCAAAACAGAAGTGGTATGTGTGGATTGATTGTAAAGAAGTAAGTTTACTTTTAATCCATTTTTAATGGGGTACATAGGATATTAATGGGGTGTCTCCTTTAAATTATGTGAAGAATATGGATGCACAGTGTGAAAACCCTGGGAAAATAAGGCCCCTATACATTAGTGGCAGTTGGTGAAATGTTTAGGCTTTTCATGCAAAATTGTTATAAATTCTGTAAAGACTAATTAAAGTGTTTTCAGAGCTCTGCCTTCTAGTCTGTGTAACCAAGGCTTTTTATGCTTGACCTGCAGGAACAAAATCTCCTAGGCAGCTGAACTGCTTGCTTGCCTGTCTGCTTTCACAGTAAAAAAATATTATTTTAAAATCTACATTTGAGTTCTTAACTGTATGCTAGTTGCTAAGCTATTCTTACGCCATAAAAGTAAATGTTTTCTGATAGCAGTCCCATTTCAGAAAATCTCTAGGACCTCTTCAACTAATAGGTAACATATAGTCAATTCCTCTTTTTATTTAAAAATGAAATTTAAATTCTGAGTTTAAAGTTAGGTTTAAAATCATATATTCTAAACAAATTGCTTCTACAGGCAAATCTTTGTACATCAGTTTTGAACCCAAGTAACTCGACTAAAGTTTATTTGTGGTCATTTTTATATAATCAGGGTTTGACAATTCCTTTAACTGGCATTTTCCATCCATGAAAATGTGTACATGGCATGTACGCTCCTATTCTCATAGGTCTGCTGATAAGCAATTTATCCTGTGCATTGCATGACTACTCATTTGCTCAAAACTATTATGGCTACGAATAACCAGTACAAGAAATTAAAGTCCTGATTTTACATATTTCTGCAGAACTTCCTGCTACCCCACTATACAAATATGGGCAAAGGAGAACTCTGTATAAAATGCAGTCAGGTGGGAGTGTTTGCTAACCATTTTTTAGAAAAAAACAATCACAGAAACTCACCCTTTTTCATCTTGTGTTCTACTTTCATTCATTCCTTCTTTTTCCTTCCTCTATGATTTTCTTAGATATGACTTACTTGACTCCCTACATATCAGCAGCAGTTTTGAAGACTTACTTTGGCAAATTTAACAAAAAAATTTATCTGCTTTATAATTATATCAAAAATTGAAACTTTTCCCTATATCCTCTCTCCCTTCCCCAAACCCACCAGATTTTATAACGTCATACACAAACTTGTGATAGTATCGCACTGCTATCCTGTTTAATATAGCATTCAAAAGGGAAGCAAAAAACTCACCAAACAAGGGAAAGCCCTTAGAAACTTCAAAGTTGTATCACTTGGTCCATGAGCTTAGTGGTGTCCTCAGTTCTCTGGCAGATTATAACTGGTAGCTCATTAGACTGTTCTTCACATTAAATTACTGAAAAGGGTGATGTATTTATAATACAGCTTGCAATGCTATAAAATGGCTCATCAATCTGTTTTATTCATGGAAAGTCCACATAAGGCCACTAGTCTGTTACTGGCAATAAACCTTGGGTGCATTTTCGGAAGACCTACATATTAGATAGTGATTTATAGACCCTGTCCAAGAAATCAAACACGATACTAACAAGGCAAAGCATATCTCAGCTGACACTTTGAAAAGCAATGTAATTCCATAAGTACATCATATGACTGCGACATCCACAAAGAGAACAGAGGAATACCTTGTTCTTGTATAACATGGACTGGTATATTTAACATATGTTATTGTTCCATTCATAACATGGACTTCAGAAGACACAGCAACATCCAACACACTACCATTTTTAGATGTGCTTCACCGCTGTTCCGGACAAATTAAATATAGTACCTGCTCCTTTTATTTTTGTGTTGTAATACTTCAGGTATACATAGACTGCTCATACTGCATTGCATACCCTTACCCTCCTTGAAACTGCATACTGCCATAAAGAAATTATTTATCATCTGGGAACTATTTACATCTCTGAATACTACATCACACTGAATACTCTGTCATGGAATAATAAAAAAACATATTTTAAAATATCTTTCTTTTCAACCTGACAAACAGGTTGAAAAATGCAAATTTAAACTATCTCATAGCCTCGGAAAATTACAAATAATTTTAGCTCCTTTTATTTTATTTCAATGAAAAGAGATTTTTTTTAATGTTAATTTTCAATTCAGCAAAAATATATTCAAGAAAAACAGTACTAAAGAGGTTATAAGGAACAGAAAGGGTCACTGTCCAATTTAGTTATGCTCTTTATAACAAATGCAAACAGCTTAAACAGGGGGAAGCATAGGTTCCACCTCATTATTAACTATCTTCCTGGTGGCAGGAAGTGATATAGTATAAAGGAACTCTTGAAAATTTCCTTTAAGAGTGGATGGTTTTCAGAATGCCATGTAAAGTATTGAAATGACATAGCCAGTCTGCAAGACATCTGATTAAAATAGTTTCAGTTGTACTGTTCTCTCAAAAATCTAGGCAGTTTTGATAATTTTCAGTCAATTTCAAATTGTTTGCAATGCCCTTCTTTTTTTGCAGTTACTGAGTGAAAAAGCGGAAACTACAAATTGGAAGAAGTGGTACCCATCATCTACAAAACACTACCAAAAGTACAAAGCAAATAATAACAGAAGAAGGAAACTATTTTCTGTCAGTATCTTTTCATTACTGCAGTCACTAGGGTTTGATCGACCAACGGAATATTTCTAATGAAGGTGGGGCCTTATGTCTGTCTGAAGCAAGTTTTTTTGTGTGTTTCCTACAATATAGTAAGTCACATTTTTAGAATTAGGAGCCATATTAATATGGTATTATCTTTACAAAATATTATATAGAAAGCATTTCCCAAAACCTGTTTTTGAGTAAAGTATTCAACATTATATGAAATTTCAAAACTCAGGAGTTTCCAAAGTTATTTTATTTAATACAACGTAAAAATTTGTAAAATGCTGTGATTCTTAAGCAGAGTGACTTCTATTAACAAGCTGTATCATCATTTTCCAACAGGATAAAACTTCCCTGGCTTGGTGGTAACAGTGCTTCCATGTCACATAATATGGTCAAGTGACAGCCTTTCAGCAGAAATATAGACAGATTCATAGAATTTATAGTTCATAATATGAAGCAGAATTAATCTCTATTAGGATCGACACCTTTCCTTGGAAAGCTGCATACAGCATGAAATGTGCTTTCAAGTTAAAATAACAACTACATAGTAGCAGTAATGAAATAAGCAAATCTTTTAAAACAAAGCAATTCTCTAATAGCCTATCATTACAACCTCTGTCCACTCCTTTCTTCATTTATTCTTTTGGAATTTCTTCATCTGTTGATTACATAACTTTCTATTTTAAGTAAAATACAAGTGCTTACTCTCACAGTCCTTTTCTCTCTGTTCTATAAAGCACCTTAAACATAGATACTAAATGCTGCTTGAGTTATTAAATAATCAGAGGACCAACAGCATTGTGTTTTAAGATGGTACTTTAAATAACAATAGGATCAACCAAAATATCCAGAGTGAGTTTTATGCTCTATATATATCCCAGGGCAAAAGCATGATCATTCACTGTCCAAAGCATCACAGCACCTGGTGATGTGTGATGTCAGAACACAGAGCTGTATTAGAACTTGGCTGAAGGAGATAACTATACATAGATTAAGGCTTTACAAAGCTTCTGTGCCTTCACAAATACCAAACTAGGTGTACTTGCTGGAGTCAAATTTGTGACTCAGGTTAACCTTTTCCAAAGGAAAAGCATTCCTTACTGCTGAATTCTGTTCATCACTGAATCAGTGAGGGTGTTAGGGTTCAGGAGGGGAACAGAAAGGTATTTAAAAGGAGGGAAATAGTATCAGTAAAACAGGGAACCATTGAAAACACGTCACATAACTCTGCTACACTGAAATACACAGTAATAAAATGCAAAACAATGCTTAACTCAAATATTTCCCAGAAATGTGGTCATATTTTTACACGTACAATATGCCTGGGTCATTTTACTATACCAACACAAATAATTACAATTCTATTAAAACATTCCTGCCTGTGATTAGTGCAAAGTGGGCTCATTTCCCACTCCCCCCACCAGGCCCATAAAAAAAAAGCCAGTGCTTTTTCTTTGTGAGAAGCAGCAGTGGCTTTTTTTTTTCCTTATATGTTTCTGTGGACAGTTCTTGAATTGTTGAACTATTAAGTAGAATTAATGTCTCTTGAATGTTGAGGCACTGGAAAAAAATCGAATTCTCTGTCATAGGGAATGTGGTGCAGAACTGCTACTGTGGACCTCTGGAGGGAGAGACGGGAGCTGTTTCGGCAGGCTTGGGTTTCTCTCTGTTTATGTGAAACGGACATTGGCATATCTTGCCTGGACTTTTCCTGTGGGGTTCATATGGTAGGCAGGGTGGGGAATAGTTGTCTGAGCCATACCAAGGTCAGCCTGCTAGAGCTGACAGTTTCTGTCTCTGTACAAAGAAAAGAATCAATACTTTTGGACTACGGCTGTGCCCTCAGTGTAAAACAACAAACATGCAGCGTCTGACATGTTTCTAGGTGATTTGTGGCAGAACCTCTTGTCTGATCTGTATCCAGGAGCTGCTGTGTTACTGCTCGGTGCTTTTCTTCTCTCTCTCGCCCCCCCCCAGCTCTGTGATGTCTAATACTTTACTCAGGTACAGAGGCGTGTGTTCTACCCTACAGCTACTTGTCACTCAATAAATCACACCTACAAGCACAGTCTGCACATAGTGATCTGGGCTTTAACAAAGGATCAGAGGGACAAAGTGCAGGCAAGATACTGTAATTATAACAAAAATAAAACATTCAGTGGGTCGTAGCAAGAACGGGCTCCCAGGCGCTAATAAAATGTTATTAGAATTGCAGTTTTCTTTCAGTCCTTCAGCTTCCATTTTTAACAAATTTTCCATCTCAGATTTCTCTTGTTCATCACCTTTCCATGCTAAAACACAAACTTTGGTGAGATGACCTATTTTTTATAAGTGTTTGGTTCTGCATAACAGAAAGATCCTGTGTCCTACTTTGTGAGTGACTGTCACCTACAGTCAGTGCCAGTGTTTCTTCCTCGAGTTCTTTATCTCAATTTTTGTGCCACATGGCCTAGCAGAACTGTAAATCTGATCCCAAAGCAAATCCAGGACTAACAAAAAAGCTATCTGAACATAATTTGACCATCACTATTTTAACGGTCTTGAACCAACCAAAGTTTATTCACTACGTATTTGTTTTGTCTGACAGTATAACTTGTGTAGAAATATCTCCTCAGTAAAACTTTAACATACATCATGCAGCTATATTTGCCATCGAAGGAGTTTTACACCTGGCCTGTTCTCCCAGCTAAGTTACTTTCCAGCAGTTAACCTGTTAGCTAACTCGGATATGAGGGGAATGAACAGTTATCATCCTTCTCGAGTATTTCAAACGCACCCATTCATGTTAACCTAGCCATATTGGTCAAGTCAAATACCTTGTAACGCAGAGTAAGTGATTCACCACCACAGAGGTTTTGAACCATGCTGATGAGAAGACATGGGTTAGAGGAGCTCTACACTTCCTTCCTATTCAGTCAGCAACCGACAGGCCACGTTCCCTGAGCCATGTACTTCAGCAGCAGTGGATCAATAGTTGTGGTTTAGCAACAGGGAGCCACCAATCATCATATGAATGATTAAAATACGTTTGCGTACATGCTGCTTTTCAGACTGGCTGGGCCACAACATCAAAGCCTGTACGCTGGATTTAGTGCTGGGGGATGAGATCTGATTGGGAAGGAGCACAAGATAAGGGGGAAGGAAAGAGAATCATGGGTTAGGCAAACTCTGGGCCGAATACTTCCAATTCATACCGGTCTTGGAGAAGTGAGATCACTGCCTCTGCTCTATGGATTGCTCACCTTGGCACTTTCCCACCATTTTGAATGGTGGCAAGCTTCCACATACACCCTTTTGCTAGTCCTCACTAAATCAGCATCTCACTATTCACAGAAAGAAGGAGCAGCTTTGCTTGCATATTTTAATGAACAAAGACTCATTTAAGCACAGTCATTACAAATGAAAGTCATGTTGATGAGCTTGCAAAGGGTCAGCACTTTCTGACTGGGAACAACGGACCTTCTGCCCATACCGTATTTGCTGATTTCTCCCACTGAGGAAAGCAAAGGACTATCACACTTGCTTGCCCACATGCAACAGAAATGATGTCACTCTCCCAAAACACCGATATTTTCTTGAAGCACCTACTATTACTGACCTTAAGACCACCCCTGAATAAACAGAGGGAAAAAAAAAACCACAACACTCCACAGAAAACAATGTTAGAAACTTAACAGTCCTAAACCTGCTGAACATTTACTGCTGGCCTGAGTAACTCCAGATGGTCCAAAGAGAATATGACTTTTTGATCCTTTAACTTAATACTCAAAACCACAATTAGAGCCTTGAATGTCAAACTCCTAATGATTCGCTTACTCTTCAAAATTCTGGCTAACTGGCTACACACTATGACCCTTTCAACAACGGATCCAACTCTTTCCTCAAGTTTTGTGAATCTGTACACAATTGGACCTGCCTACTGGGAAACAACTTCATTTGCCATATGGTTGTCCTCCAAATAAACAAAAAAAATAAACCAAAACAAGAATTCTCACATTCTTTTTCTCTAGTTATCACAAAGTCCCATGGTCATAAGTACGTTACTTCACAAAGAATATCCAAAATAGCCCACATGGTGTTTTTCACTGAAGTACATGGAACTCACTCGTTGCCAGACAAAATACAGTAAAGTACTTTTCTCCCCTGGTCTCCTTAACTATCAATGCACAGCTTTTGTTTTTCAGAAAGCAAGCCCTGTGTCAAAAAAGAAAAAAAGGTTTTCCATGGCTGGTCCAAACCATTCATGGTCTTCCTAGGATTTACAGATTGAAATCATCAATTCTTTGCTCACATTTCAAGCCACCCAATACCAATGCTCCACAAGCAAAATTCAGCTTGAGTGGAATGTGAGGTAGTAGAGATTTGCAGCAGAAATGTGCATCACAAAATGTGCAATAAAACTATGACTGTGCTTTGTACAATGTCTCTAACTTCAAAGAGCCTTTACACTGGCTTTTCAAAACATGCCACACACCAGGAATGCTGCAAATTCAACTCCCACTTCATACAGCAGCAGACTAAACTAGTATGATTTTCAGCAAACATATGCACAAGCAAGTGGAGACATATCCAACTATTTGTATCTCATATGCTAAACGACAAAATAGACTTTAATCCATAACCTTTTTTCATGCATGTTGTTCCACTGCATATTGTTTCTGTATAACTGGCACCAGTGACCTCTAGTAGATAGTAACCCAAAACATAAAATCACAGATAACTGTAAATCCGCTTCTAGAAAATGTCTGGATCCATCCTTACTGTCCCATTTTATATCTGAAATCTAGCTATAAAGAAATGTAAAGTTTAACACGTGCCAGTAAAGGCATACTGGTTCCATAAGGAAGGATAGGATTCAAAGGTCATTTTGCTCAAGTCAATTAGTTGTGAGTTATGCTTAACTCAACTGCCCCTCAGTCTGCTTCAGCTTTTTTTCCACCTTTCCAATAGCCTAAGAAAATATTTTCCCTCTTAATATTTCCTCCACACTTGTATTTTTCTAGATTACTGGCACTAATGTATGATGGGCACCCCCCTATATAACTGCAAAACTTATAAGAGAATTGCTCTACAAGAAGAAGGAGCTATACGTTTACATTAATCATGTTATAATAGCACAGTAAATTATATTTCACGACACTTTAATAGCACTAGTGCTCTTTTATGAGATCCATCACCATTTCAGAGCTTTCCTACTCTTACATGCAATATACTGTTTTTATACAGCATAATCTGACATCATATTTTTGGCAAATTTGCTATGGCGTTTTTCTTGTTGTACCTCGGTTTTGCACATCCAGGCCTCAATACTGTGAAGTTTTAAAAATATATTTAACTTTATACACCTAGATAACTGTACAGATCTCAAGGGTCTGTGCATTCATATTATGAATGTTTGTCTATACTAAGGACCTTAGTTTTCTGACTGAGTAATGCTTCATAGAAACACAACTATACGTGTGCATTTTTAGTATGTGGAAAACTTAATTACTATAGATTAATTGTATCACTGGGTAACCTCTACTATGGATTTCACTTCATTATCTACCTCAGAAATGTATTATTCCACTTTTTGGAATTAGGAGATTCATATTTCTTTTACATATTTATTTTTCTTTTATTGGATTTTATTTGACTTCATTTTAAGAAATATATTATCTCACTATAGTATTCTTGGACACTCACGTCATGACATGTACTTTTGCTCTTGGGCTCTTGTATCTACATGTTACTCTAATTTTCTTCTCATCTTCAATTCTCTGCTTTCTTTCCTTCCAGTAATTTTTTCATCCCCTTGATCTTTCTCATGTCAGTTGCTGAAATTCCCTCTCTTTCTCTCTTCTCATCCCCCACCCTCCTTCTCTTAATATATGTGTGTGTCTATGCCATGTCATAGGGACATATCTTCTATTATCAGTAAGTACAAATGTATTAAGAAGGAAGTATTAGTTACCAGATCTCAAATGTAAGAAAGAATTGATATTTTTATGAGATTGTGAGTTTGTGGGTGCTACTCTGACAATCTGTGTACAAAGATATGTTAGCAAAGTAGATAATGAATGTACGTCTCTTCCTAATATCATTGGCCACCTTTCTTCTGGAACAAAACCAGTCACCTAACCCAAGCAGATTCCGCAAAACTATTTTCAGCAATGACTCTCCCCCGGCCCTACTTTTTTTAAATCGAAAGGTTCTCAAAATTGCACATTGCAGGTACCAATATTCGTTAAACCAGACATAATTCATTTTTATAATCTTCAACTTATTAAATTTGTAAGGACGTTATATATTGTTAAAATTATAAAATTCTAAGGCACTTTAGATTGAGAAGTTACAGCGTAAGTCATAGGTACAAACTAAGTTGCATAGGCTCACAGAGACAATTCAGTCAGATCATGTACCCTGTCTTCAGAGTACATACGGAAACAATCTGTAGAAGATATCATCATGACAAAATGAGAACTTCAGCTTTGCAGAATTGTCACAACCAGATGAAAACAAAATTGACATTAAAAAAAATGAGAAGTAACTATTTCAAGCAACAAATCTTCGGAAAACTGTTTTATGTGGGCTACATAGCTTTGCTTACATTTGTCTAACATAATGGTTGTCAGTTTAAGAGGTGAAAAGTATATTAATGCTCTTAGAAGAAATACAACAAGCAAGCACTAGGGAGGTTAAGGAGTGAAGAAGTTTCTAGCAGCTATTAGCAAAAGGACATAAAATGGACTTGCCATCCCATGTAATTTTAGCCAAATTATGAGTTTTTACACAAAGAAATGAACGAGCAAAATGTGCATATCCCACTAAATTTTGCTATTGTTTTTGCTGAAAAGTTGGGTTATGTTGTGATCATGACAGCTAGCTTTCTGTGTGCTGCCCTGAGCCAAGTCTGTGCCCTGCTGTGGAAAACAGACTATGGCAGCCTCTAAAAAGAGGATTCAAGTCTTCCAGTTGCTGATTAGGGTCTTTGGCGTATCACATTTATTTTCAAAACGGAAAAGACGACAAAACCTGCATTTTCTATGTTTATAACTAAAATGCAAAAGAATCTGACAGTAAGTCATTGGCTACAAAAATAATCCAAGTGCATCTGCAGGAACTGTTGTAATAGTTATACACACAGATATACATATACACACACACGCATATATATATTTATATTTAAACCAGAACACGACTGGCTTACCACTGAGGGACATAAAACTTAGTTTTGTGTTTACACTGTACCTCTGATTGGAACTTGGATAGAGCTACTGTTGCTGGTTGGAATAAAAAGTACACTGTAATATTGTTGACATTACTGATGTTGGACAGACTGTAATGTAAATATACATTTTGCTACAGCTAGAAATATGGTTTTGATAGATTCTCACATTTTAAATTGATTGTAACTCAGAGCAGGTCTCTGCCAAAATGAGTTGATATATAACAAGCATATGAATGAAAAATAGAGGACAATGGATCAAATCTGGATCTGAATAACTTGACCTAGTGGTTTACGGTATTGTAATTTCTCTCCAACCTCTCCCACAATTTTCATACAAAGGAAAATATCCCAGGCTGTGCTGAGGGCATTAGAATTAGTCATGGTATCAACATGTGAAGATTTTGCAGGCTATCAGCTCTTCATAAACCACATTTCACATTTTTAGGTCATAATGTAATTATGAGGTATACAGCACTTCATATATTGACTGGGTTGATTGAATAAGTATTACTAGATAAAGGATGGCAGAGAACTAGATAAAAAGTAAACATTAAGCCACAGAGTTCACTTTTTCAACCCCAAAAGTCAACTATTTTCAAAGCAAACATAAACGTCTGCCTCATCTCCCCAGAGTACACATAAAGCTAGGAAGGGTCTTACTGCCCATAAGCGCACCTCAGGTACCATTTTGCCTGCAGAAGCTTCTCTAGTTTTGCCTACAAAGTTGGCTCTGATCCCATTTTGTTATGCCTTGTTATCAGCATTTGGTTCCACTGGTAGACTCAGTCATGTGATTAAAAAACAGCTCTCACAGCTCTCCTAGATGGCTAGTAGCTTTAAATGTGACTAAAAAACCACAACCCCCTCATACTACTAGGGACCATCTAGAGAACCTCCAAAAAGTGTAACGTAATTCGGTCTCATACAACTGAACTGCGCTACCTCCTTTCCTTCCTCAATGTCTGGTTGGTCATCTTCAGCATGCCACCAGAAATTTCAAAGTAATGTGCAAAGCAAAATAAAAACTGAATTAAGCACACAAAATTTTAGCTAATATGATTTTCTTTTCCTCCGCCCCTGCTTTTGAAGCCCTCTTCTTATTTCTGGATCAGTGAGCACACAGTTCCTGGTACATCATCACAAACGGCTGGCATCAAGATTTACAGTACTTGCAACGTCCCACTCTGGGATTGCTTCACTGTAAAAATAAGATTTGTTCTTTGTTTGTACAGTGACCAGACTCCTGGCCCATAGCTGGAGCTTCTATGCACCACTGCAATACAAATAATGAACACAACCATAGCACTAAAGAAAAATAACTTTTTTAAAAGGCAGTTAAGTCTTATCTCTACACAAGTGCCCCCAGTTAGTCAAGCTGGTGACAGCATCTGGCAGTGTCACTTGTTTCCAGTTTTGGGGATTCTAAGCTCCTCCTCATTATTCCTCGCACAGCGCAGAAAAGAGCAAGGAGAGTACTGGGTGGTTTCTACAGGTCTACAAGTGAATACAGCATTAAAGAATTTAGCTTCACCCTAAGGCCCTCTGCCTCAATCTTTGATCTTGTTTCATCTGCTTATCCAATGTCTCTTACCTGGTAATTTATGAAAATACATACATAAATAAAAAGTATTCCACTATGGAATCAATAAAATAAGCAACGAAAAATGAACCACAAAAAAAATCATGTTGCCTCACCCCCACTGTAATTCATGAAGAGTGTTTACATAATTCCATCTTCAAAGTCAGACATTTGCAAAATTTAGCAGCTATCACCCACCTCTGAAATGCAAAATCACACGCAGAATCCTGTCAGCTAATTACCATACGATCCCAAAAGCATGCCCCAGTAGCACATCCTGGGATATTCACCAGTGTCCAGCACTGGTTGCTATCACCACTTGCAAAAAGAGAGTTGGACTCGGTGATCCTTACGGGTCCCCTCCAACTTGAGATATTCTAATGATTCTACAAAGAGACAACCGTGTCCTCAGACAATTTCAGCTCAAATGAGTCTTTATGCTTTCCTGCTGGTAACCTACAAGTCCCAGAAGGACAGAGAGATACAGTGTGGTGGTTGCCACAGTGTGGCAGAACGGCAGCCATCTCTTTAGACGCTCATTTTTGGTACACATCCATTCTGGTTCACCTGCTCCCTTAAACCTCCCTTCTAGGCAACAAAGCACACCTACATGTGTCAGAAAGAATACCTAAGTAGCAGAACTCGAGTGCCATATAAATTAAGGATCTACATCTGTTTAACCCTGAAAACACATTAACTGAAAACTAGGGAGAAAAGGGTAGATTCAAGTCAAAGAAAGTGGCTGATGTGGGCAAAGGATAGAATAGAGAAGCAATAGTTATTTTTACCTTCTTTTGACACTCCTTTTTAAAGAAAATTATTCTCTTTAAAATTATTTTCTCCCAGATCTAGCAGTGGTATCTCTCCAATTATTTGTATAATTTTTATCAAAGATCTAACAAAAAATGAGCAGCCTCAGTGAACGCAAAACACTCTGCCAACCCTACTTTTTTCCTGTTCATGTAGCTCCAGTTTTCCACTGTAAACCTATTTTGGTAAAGGCACAATAATAGTTGGCCTAACTAACTTCTAGAAAACAAATCAATTCTAACTCAGATTTGTCTGCATGGCTCAACCGTGACTGTGAAAAATTTGTGCTTACTATCATTGCCACGCTTAAGGTCTTTCAGCAAAAAAATCCAGATGAATTCTAGCCTTATTATAATGTGGTCTTATTATCCATATTTTTCTCATTAAGAAAACACCAAAAAACATAATTCATGGATAATTTTTTCAAAAAACTTCAGCAACTACTGATTCATAAACCACAGGAATGAGACATACTCTTAACAATTAATAAGGCTGGTACTGAGAGAGAAATCACTACTAAAAAGTTGCTTCATTTAAGAAAATCTAGAGGCAGATGCAACAGCCTCTTCACAAGGAAATGCTTAAATTTTCCAGTAATTTTTTTTTTAATGAACATTAGGCCAGCCATTTTTTATCTCTTAGTATAGAATAAATCTAAAAGTACCACTGCATTGTGTCATATATGGAGTTCTACTGCATCAGTTCATTCTAAACTGTAATAAATCAAGCACAATTCACAGATAAGTCTAAGAATGCCTGCCACATCAGACACTAATTGATCAATTCATAAAAGTAGTATTTGTAAGTGAATCACACGGGTTTTGTGCTACCTGTTGATGCCACAGAAGAAAGCCTGTTTCAAACCAGTTCCCCGAAAGTACATACACTTGGCAGCAAAACATTAGGAGGATATAACCAGGCACACAAACGATGCATACAATGATCTGGAAAAAAAGTTCTGCTGCTTTTTCTCGGCTAGCTGCCACTGAAATGGCACTCGGAAAAGTTGTCTTTTCTATTTATTTAATGGGAGTTAAACTCTATTGCCCTGCTTTTGATAACTGCTTGGTTTCCAGAATGTCACTGAAATCAGTGGAAGCTGCAGGTGCCTCGTGTATTTGGACACTCAGAGCACATGTTACTCCATTAGCTCTCCGGTTCAAAGTTAGGCTCCAGTCCTTCCCTGTACCCCAAGCCTGTAATTCAGTTAGCATAAGTGTTGATGCCAAAGGTAGAGCAGTTCTGTGGACCTGTCAATTGCTCAAATGCATGTATTTCAATTTCTACTTTATTGTTTTTCCAGTAATAAAACTACACTGTCACCAACTAATGCAGCATTCAAGGGAAGTTTCTCGCATTACTTAACCACTGATTTTATGATAAGTTGCTAAAAAACATGGTTCGTCTGAATATCTAAGAACATCTTTTTGGTTTACATACGGAATATCTAATAAACTTAACATGCAAAGTGAAATATTTTTGTACCAAAACGCACAACATAGCACTGCCCATAAACAGTGAGCTGCATCCATAATGAACTTTCCTGTGCCTTAAGAAAGCAATGTCTGGAGGGTATTTGTACTTAATGAGGCACGGGACAATGGGTTAAAAGAATACAATTCCCATCCTAGGAAAGAAAAGAAAATTAAACTGTAACTGGGAGTTGAGCACGCAGCTCTACTACACAGAAGTCTGAGCAACTTCCTGCAGGGTTCTGTTATCAGAATTGACAAACAAAAGGATCATAATAGACGACAAAAATATAGTAAGAAATCTTGTTCCATAATCACAGTATTTCTGCTATTACATCATGAAACTCACAGAACAGCTTTGCAAAACAAAGTAAATTGACTTAAATGTGCGTTTATCTTCAATGCACAGAATGGGCTAAATTTACCTCTCTGAACATTTTTCAGCCCAATACATGATTTCAGAAGAACGTGATGGCTTGTTTAGTCCTGTGAGAGAAAACAGGGTCTTTGAAATCATATTTTATAAATATTAAAGCAACTTGATCAGTTTGCATTTCACTGCAGTTAGCAGACTAACGTTTATATTCACCTAGTACAGCCACCCTCGCCTCCCATTCTCGGGGTTTACTTTTAAAGTCAGGCTGCTAAGTTTTACCGTCTGAAGCACTACTATGTGTTCACTCCATAGCTCTTAATTTCTTTCTTTCCCACTCCTCCTCCACTCTGTTATAGTTTAACCCAATTATTTAAATAATCTAAACCAAACACACACACAAAGTGTTCCTCAGAAATGTCTCTTGGTGTATATCAGCCGAAAAGAAACTAGTCAAGGGGACACAAAGCTTTTATTTATTCATTTTCGAGTGACATTACTGAAGAATTATTTCTTCACAGCTTCCAGCAGGATATAAACAAATGTAATTGATGCATGACAGGGATTAGGCAGAAGAAAAGTGACAGTCTAGCAGGCCTGAACATAAATTGCCAGGGTTGCCAAAGCCTTGAAAAACTCCTCGTTTTGCAAGGATGGGGAGGGACCTCCAATATCTCTGATACAGCAGAAACAACTAAAATCAAAAGTTCTTCTTTTTGTTTTCCACAACTACATAGCAGCCAAACTACATGTCATATACACACTGGAACAACATTTCAAATACATTCAAGGTGAGGTATGATCTACATTACATCCACTAAAACACTCCAGGGAGAAAATACTTAATATGCTTTTCATTTAGAAATTCTGGTAATATTTTGACTGTCCAACCCCAAACTTTTCAAGTTCACTGGCCTGCAGTTCAGCACATCCAGGCATATTAAGACCCCTTAACCTGACATGCACCAATTTTCCATCTTACCTGGTATCTCAACTGGGATAGAAAGTGCTCAGCACCTCCAGGACTCGGGCTGTGTTAGCCAATCTCCTTACGGGGCTCAGGCGCTCACTTTCTGACTCCTGCTCCCACCCGCTTTCTCAACAGCTCCCCAGTGCTCCAGAGAATGCTCTGTTACGAACCTGAGTTCATCAGTAACCACAGCATCAATTTCTTGGTTTCAGGTGGAAGGAGGCACTGGTACAAAACTTACAGTTATGAATTTAAAAATGTTTTGGGTCAAAGTTATATATATCACTGTTTGTTACTGCAAGTGTTTCCTTCGTATTTCTATGCTAAAATAAACAGTCACTTCACCTGCAGGGAATACAATGAGAAGAAAAAGCTCTGAAAGGTTTATACACTACAAAGACTGGTGATTCTTACGCTGTCTTTCCTATGACCAAATACAATTTTGCACCACCTGCTGTACCACTGCATCCTGTTTGTGCACAATAACACAAGATAAAAAAAGTGACTTACACAAAATACATCTCATTTTAGTGACGAAAATGGTTTTAAAGTCCAAAAGAATAATTAATTTTTTAAAAAAATGCTACTTTATGACAACTATTTTGGGGCACTAATTCCTTCAAGAGAACTGGAAAAATTAGTCAGGGATGCCAGCCCGACCTCTATTAATACCTAAAGGCATCCCCTCGGAATGAAAGCACTCTGTCTTTAGATGCTGAAGCACACTCAATTCCAAATAGGAACTGAGCAAAGAAAACTGGAAGTCCACAAACAGGCAATCGGATATTGGAACAAAAGTTAGCACAGTTTTAGAAGCTGACCATAACGTTTTCTCAGAAACGCAGAAGAAATACAGAAACATTGTCCCATGGTCTCTTCTGGTCATAGGAAGAAACCCCAACATTTTGCTAGTAACTGGCAGAATTTAAAGCGGCCATTGTGAGCAGTCTACCCGCTCTGTGGGAACAGCGGTACATACGCTGCCCACAGCCAAAGCACAGGCTGTGACCTCTGACTGGTTGTCCCACCTGCAGGTAGAGGCTTGCAGTATTATTCTAGGTTCGAAAAGAAGCGGCTGGGCTAAATCTGTAACTTCTTGAAGCTTCTTTACTTTGGAGATGCCCACGACCACCATTTCCCACCCTTTCTGCTTACTAGGTCACTAGTCATCAAGAGTCAGACTATGTCTCTGTGTTAAGGTTAGAAGCAAGTGAGTTTGCACCTAAAACCTGTTCAGTAGAATCTGACTTTGTACAGCCATCTTCTCTGCAAGTTTGTGAAGGCTGATAATTCTTTATTTGAGGAATGTCCAAGGAAAAAGCACATTAGGACATTTCACCCAATGCATTTATTTTTTCAGCCAGTTCAAGATTATCTGTTTCCCTGTTTCCCTGAAATCATGTGCAGTGTAATTTCTTCAATTTATAAAACAGCTGATGCACAGATATGAAAATCTCATGTCAATAAAAGTCCCTTCTCCATTTGACAAGAAAAAACCCCAAAATTTCAAAAGAATCTCTCTGTTTAGGGGGCCCAGCCACTTATTGGTGAGTATCTCTGCCTTGGTCCATTTCCAAAGTTAGCAGACTGGTAGGTATAAAATAACAGATAAACTGCACTAACATCTGTAGGCAAAAGCTCCGTTTACAAGATGGGCTGTTTTGAAACTGCACAGTAAGCTTCACAAATCCTGCATCCTTGGCTTTATCTGTCGTCATCAGGTGTGATCTTAAGCAAAACTTTATCAAAGGAAGGTACCATTTATCTGCATGCTGATTTTACAAAACTCACTCTCTGAATGTTGTTCTACATGATGTCATCACACTGTAACTCACTTCATTTACAGTATCTGTTTCACTTCTACTCACAAGCTAATATAACTCATTTCTTTTTTTTAACTGCGCACAGGCTGCTAGACACATGTGCAGAGCAAATGGAATCTGAACTTAGCTTAACAGCCTCATTTATTCCTGATGGTTTAAATTATTTCATCACAATTAATGACACCCCCTCAGCTTCCTGTGCAGCGCTGCCAGATGTTCAGAGACCACAAAGCCACTCTCTTCTTTGACGGCTAGTGACAAGTCGTCCTCTGAAGGACGTTCCCTCAGTGCACAGGCTGGATGACACCTCCACTGCTCAGCACCTCTCTACCTCCCTGAGTAACCATGGTGAGAGAAGAACGAAGACACGAGAAACCAGCCAGTGCATTAGTAAGGACAAATTAAGTGAAGCGTTCTGAACTTGAAGGATCTCATCTCCTCCTACTGGAGTTTCAAGCCTGATTGTTTTACGAAAAAGACAACTGTTTGCCTTGACCTTCAAGGTGTTTTCTATGTTTCTTTCAAAAATAACCTGTCCTTTCTTTAAATGGGAGTGAGTGGGAAATAAAGGAGAAATTTAAATGGTAACTACATGGGCAATAAACTCTTACCTACAATCTTATGTCACTATCCCATCATCTTCAAAAGCAGAACGCAAAAACCCCTGAATCTTAGAAAAATTTCACCCACATTCAGCTTGGTTTTGGGGTTTTATTTTGCTCTGTGAGCAGAAGCATAGGATTTCCCTTTACAGTGTTCCTCTCCTAAGATTCAGGTATTCTCCACAGGAAGAACTCAGACATCTTACATGTGAAAAAAAAAAAGCAAGTTGTGAGTCTGGACATTCTGAAAACAGAGATAACGTCTCCATCTCTTAAAAGGCATGGGCAGAAAGGGTAACAACTGTGCAACTGCAAGCCTGGAGTAAGAAAATGGCGAGTGTCTTGCATTTTTAAGATTAAAAACCAAGCATCACTGTTCCTGAAATTCCATCCACTATTTTGAGCACATATGGCACACATTCTATCAACTTTTTTTTTTTAATTAAAAAAATGCTGATCTGTGTCAGGGATCGAAGGGCTGCCTAGTTTGCCAAAAGCACAGTATTAAAACAGAAAGGCCACCTGTGTTAGCCCACCCGATAGGAAGGTCAGGAGCTGGAAAGTCTGTCTGTCTCTGTCTCTCCCTCTGTTTTTTTCAAACATACTTGAAGGCAGACTTGGAAGGGAAAAATATCCCCCATACATACAAACTCTAGATAGCAGTGCCAGAAAAGCTTTGTACATGAGTCTGATTATGTGTGTGGCCACTCTAGAATTATTTCTGCTAAGATAAAAATTAGTTCCTCACTTAGATTATGAAAAGTTACTTTGAAGGCAAGTTCTTCAGAATTTTCCTAAAAATCCAGTAGCAGTACTGCACGAAAGTGAGAGGTTACACATCTACAATTTGTCACAGGCTTGTTTTTTCACCTATTTTTCAAAAAATCTTGTAAAAACTTTCACAGCACAGAAGTCATCACTGATGTTCTTTTCATTGCTCATTACAATCACTTTAGCAGACGATCCTGTAAAACGTTATGCTTTGTTTTCAGCATCATGAGGAGAGATTCCTATAATGTGTCAACGACAGGAACTCCAGAGCAGTCTCAAACTTACATTACCTTTTCCATATACACGTGCATATATATGTGTACAAGTTTATATATAAAATACACACCAACAAATAAACCAAACTTACCTAGATGCATACAAATAAAAGACCCCAACCTACTCTGAAATGCATTGGGATTTATGAAGAGTCACATGGACTTCACTCTGTTGTCTCTGAATGTTTTATTGCGGGGAGTGGAGGAGCTGAATAAACTTTAAACTCTCATGTAGGGATGTATTGCCTGTGTGTCCCTGGCAGATGTGGAAAGGAGATGAAATGGGCAAGGGAGAATCGAATATCCCATCACTGCAGGTTTGCGAAGGGGAAAGAGCACTGCAAAGATCTCACATCTGGCAATCATTTGTCAATAGCTGGAAAGAGAACAGCAGGAAACTTTCTGGCTTTTGTGGAAGATGAAAAGACAAAAAACATGTGTCACACATGCACAGTGCTGGTACAATGACTACTACATTTATCCACACCC
>Ga0065711_1005387_pt1 | contig 36189 bp, 23 predicted proteins | sample Hoacrofraction12_FD_59098 | JGI IMG/M metagenome (GOLD analysis project Ga0065711, IMG submission 59098) | Hoatzin crop microbial communities from Cojedes, Venezuela - Epithelial fraction 12 v2 (version 2) | ecosystem: Host-associated > Birds > Digestive system > Esophagus > Crop | place...
CCCCCCCAGTTTTTTTTTTACAAGCTATCACTGCCACAGCAAAAGCTCTGTGATATAAATTTGTGCTCAAACATGGAAATATTTAGCATTTCACAGCAGCTTGCTCAAGATCCTGGCTTTACGCAGCCTGCTTGGGGTTGCTTATGAAGACATACAGCACAGGACAGCTTTGCTGCTCCCGAGGAGCTGAATTGCTGCAGCATGCTGAGCGTGGTGGCTTGCTCCAGCATCCCCCAGGCTGTCACGGGCTGGATGTGGGGGGCAACAAGCCAAAAGCTTATTTTAGTCACATTTTCAAAGGAGTGGGACTATTGAGAGCAACCAGTTGACGGGTGAGCGTTTGTTTTTCTCTTTCTAAAGGCAGCCTGACACCCATGGAGGGAAGATGTGAATGTTGAGAGCAGGTTGATGGGGCTGAACAGAAGGAAGCCATTCCCCCCTGATTTATACGCGCCTTCAGAGAGCGGAGGGTTGATACTGTCTCGGCAGTTCACAGGATCGGGCCATGGAGTAAATGGGGAATTCATCCAGAGATATCTAGGAAACACGTAGAACAAGCTGCCAACCCTATTCTTAAAGCCAACAGTTCACTAATTTTAATCAACAGCTGGATATTTTTATAGGGAGTGAAGGGATGGAGGGGTATTATGACAGAACAAGGGAGGTGGGATTAGACTAATCTAACCCAGGCCAAGTGGGCTCTTCCTGCTCAGCCATGTGTAGTGTCATGACTGTGTGATTTAGACTACTGCACACTCACCAACACTGATAAGGAGGACAATTATGGGGAATACACAGCTCTTTTGTGTAGCCCTCAGCCGTCGGAGCAGGCAGGGTACTGCGGATGTCAGCTGGAGATCGTCTCCAGCTCCGCATTAGAGCAGTCCCCATCCCGGGGACAAAGTTGTGCCGGGGAGGGTGCCTCGGAGCTCTCGTGATGATGTGGCAAGGGATGCTGGTGCTCGTCCTGCTCTCAGGTGGAGGTCACCTTTGTTCTGTCCCTTGCAAAAGTTCAAAAAGACCTTTCTGATGAGCCCCATCATCATGCCGGTAAAACGTGGTTGGTGGCAACATCATTATCCTCCTCTCCGGAGAAGGTTTCTGCATATTATGACTCTGTTGAGTCCCTCAAGGGCAGTTTCTCCGGTGTTGAATGTCGTGTTTCCCCATAAATTCTGGTTCTCTCCATGTCCTTCCTCACCTTCCGCTTACTCACACTGAGCCGAGACTGGTGCCAGATGGTCACTACCTAAATGTGACCCAGGGAGCAAGGCAAAAAGCGCAATGTCACCTCGTTTAGCCTCGGTTCAGTGGGATGCTCCTTCTGGTAGGAAGCATGGGAAGAAATATTTGGAGCCAGATTTTTCCCTTTGGGTCTTAGAGTTTTTTTGAAATAACCCTCTGATTGGTGCATAGCAGCTTTTGTTGTTGTTTATTTGTGTAGCTTTTCATCTTAACGAGGATGTACGGAAACAATTACCACATGGTTCATTCACAATATCAGCGCAAGCTTTTCCTGTCTGTGTGGTGACTGGACTTTGCCACTGAAAATTATTGTAGCTTTGCAGAAGTCATGCTTTTTACTCATTTTTTTAAATACATATTTTATAATAGGGATGATATGTTTCCTGTTGAATAATGCTCGGGGTTTGCACCAGGTGGCTGGAGATGTCACACTGTTTCTTCTTTTTGGCAGCCGAAAGTCCAAATGCTTTAAGAAGACGCACATTTTTCAGGAGGGCAGAGAGAGGTCAAGATGCACTGACTAATTCAAGATTTCCTCCACTGGTTTCCATAACAAATAATCATTTTTTTCTTTATTTAGCTGTACTCACTGGTAGGTTTTCATTTGCATCAAAGCTTTGTTCTGCTCTCATTTGGGCTGCCTCCAGAGACCAAATAACATCACAGGCTACTCCCAGCATATCCTCCAAAGAAATGGGCCAAATTCAGAGCCACAAGTTGGCTCCCACGTGTAGACCCTTGCGACAGGGATCCAGGAGAGCTGCTCGGGGTGAATATGACAGAGGTCTGGGGACAGACAATGGAGATTTCCACGGAGAAATCCATGGAGATTTAAAACTAAACCCGACTGTGTTGAGTATAGTCGAGGTAGATGAGGCAGTCATGCTGTTCTTAAGTTGACAACAACTCCTACTCTAAGACCTTTCATCTTGTTATTTAGAAGTTGGTTGAAATTTTACCTCCTTGGTTTACATTCTCCCATGCATGCATCTCTTACCCCAGGCTGATTTAATATTCTTATTACTCCTTTGGGAATTTCAGTCCTAATAACTCAGGAAACGGGTCTTCAAACTCACCTCCGAAAACTGTGGCTAGCTTTTCTGTGTGAAATCCTGGCACTGCCGTGCTGTGGAAATGATCGGGAATTTGGCAGGCGCTGGCTTTGCTAGAGGCTCTTTGCCCTTTTCCCGTCCCTGCCGAGAGCTGCCCCAGAAGAGCAAGGCGATAAGCAGTTGAAAAATTGTCTTTTGCATGGGAGATCTGCTGGGATTTGACAGCTAACTTCCTTGGAGATACTGGTTTGTGCTGGGTGTGCTCCAGCGAGGGTTGCAGGAGGCTTGGATAGGACTTTCCAAGACGCTGAGGACACAGGCATGAGACCCAACAGCAAGGACAGTGTCTCTTGGTCCTTGTCTGGCCCCAAGCATCCTGGTAAAGGAGCTGGCCTGGCTGGTGTGTAAAAGGTGTAAGAAAAAGGAGGAGATGCATTAGAAGAAGATACAGGGGAGAGAGAAAATGGGTAGAGGAAAAAAAAAGAAAAAATGGGGGTTTAAATTTGACTGCAGACTGAAGAGAAGATATTGGGTGAGAGCAGCCAATATTAAAAAAAAAATAAAATCCAGAGTTAGGAGGAAGCTTCTGCTCTGAGGTCTCAACGAGTTTTGCTGGACAACTCTTCAGTGCAAAATTCATCAATGAACACCACACTGGGAGCAGAGCCACATCTTCTCGCACTCTAGTGCCATAACCACCAGCTTGGTGTGTGCCTCTCGTGTAAAATCCTTCAGAGTCTCTGCTGATCAATACCAGTCACCCTCTTATTTTGAGGGATCCAACCATGCATGTGGGCATTTCTCACGTCTGCTGCTGAGTGGCAGCTGGGTTGGTACCTGGAGTCTCTTGCTCAGACTGGAGCTGCTGGGTGGCTCCCGAGCGTGTACTGCGAGGTGAGAAATCACGTTTCCAGCATAGACATCTGTGTCCCATCATCATCTTAGCAAACACGTGGCAAAAGAATTGCTCATTGCCCCATCCTTGGTGCTGCTCAAATGTGCTCTTGCAGTGATTAGCGATGCATGCTGCATTTACATCTATCTGATGCACAGAGACATCTGTTTATCATATGTTGCACGTCTGATAAGCAACTTTTTTCTTCGTCCCAAGGCCCGATTAAAGATTCCAATTAATGCAACTTGCTGGAAGGTCCTGTAACGCAGCTTTTAAATCAATGTCATGTAAACTTTGCTGGGTTAATCCTGCACATCTGAATTCAGCTAAAAACCAGCGCTGCAAGGTCAGGCTGTACAAATTGATGGATTTTTATTCCTTTAACCTTAGAAGTGTTGCGGAGAGGGTAATAGCAGCAAGACTTGCTTCTTCCAAAAGCTGCTTTTTCCTACACAAGAAAAGAGCCAGCAGATATTTTCCCTTTTCTGATATGTGGATATATAACATATATATATATACACACGATATATATTTTTTTAATGAGAGGTATTTAAATCAACAAAACACTACAAAAAGTTGTTGGTTCTTTTCATGTGTATCTTATTTTTCATTTTTCTTGTGCATTGATTTGATAAGGGAGAAAAGGATTCTGCTATCACAAATTGGTAAGATGATAAAGGATATCCATCCTGCCTTTTGAATTCATTTTGGTGACACATTAAATAGTGCTAACAAAACCCATCTCTTTAAAGACACCTCAGAGCATTTTGTAGCCGAAGAAGGCATGGCTGTTGCAGTAGCAGATTAGCATGAACTTGCAGAAAAAGTACTGCGCAATTCAGGGACTCAGAAGTAACAATCTCTTATCAACGCTCTTTAGTGCCTTCACACTATCATCAATACATGTAAACAGTGGATAAGAAAGCTAATTCTTTGTGTGGATAACTTTCTGCAGGAAAATGCAGCCTGTAAAACAGCTTGCGGGAGAAGATCGTCTTTATCAGCTTTAAACTAAGGAGTGTATTTTATGTATGGAATTCAGCACTGCAGGCATTCTCTCTTCTTTGCTTGGCAATATTTTGTATTTCCCATATCCTGTTACTTAGTTTTGTTCAAGCTTAAATGTTGGCTAATTGTGAAGACCTGCTGGAGGCATTTTGGTTTTTGATTTGTGGCTTAATTTTCTCTCCTTAAACCTGAGAACTCCTCTATAATAATAATGGTGAGCTGATACTAACAGGGACATTTCTCCTGAGCTTTTTCCTTTTTTTTTTTTATTTTAATCTTTCCACTATTATTTAATATCAAATGTTACAGCCAGCAGAGATGTTTCAGAGAACTCCTTCTCCCACTGAAAACAGAACAATTCTGCCTTTGTGCCACTTTGCAGTGCATCCTCAAAGCCAATGGAAACCATGAGCCTGGGTCTTCCTCCTTGCCTGAGGGCGGGATACCACCAGTCAGCTGTCTGGAGGACCTGCCTTGAAGGTCAGTAGCCTGCTGAACTCCTACCGGCAAGTTTGGCCTCTTCTTTGGAGAAGGCAAGCACGGTCCAGAAGTTTGTGGTTCCTGCAGACAAGGACATGTCAACTGCATCATCTGTGCTCTTCCGACCATACCTGCACTGCTCTCTCACTGATCCTGCTTCTACCTGGGGCTTTGTCCCACCTTCCTCCCCTCCTCAATTTGGCTGTTTTGCCTTTTTCCTTCTTCTTTTCATGAGGGTTATAGATTTCACCAGCACCCCATGAGCAGTGCCAGGATTTTAACTGGAGCTCCTTCTGCTGGCAGGATGCCCCTTTGCACAGAAAAATTCCCCTGCAAAACCAGACAAGAGATGTCTCTCTTTTTTTTCTCTATCTCTCTACATGTACTTCTTCCAAACAAAGGGATGACCTTAAAAAAATATATATATACTCTAAGTATTAAAATGGGCACGTGCCTGTCACCTATAACTTGTTATCACAGTGAGACATATTCAGGCTCCATGGCTCCCTTTAAAGCTGGCTGAATCTTACAGGGATCTTTTACCAACTTCAGTGGTTTTGGTGTCGAGCCCAATGCTGCACGTGGAAATGATGGAGTCCAGAACTGCGAGAAATCATACTTTGAGTTTCTTGCCCATTATGCCAGAATCAACTTTATGTCTCTGCCTGCTTTTTGTTGGATAATCACTCCTTCTCCTACCAGAGACTTTTGTCAATGACTTCAGCCTGGGCAAGACATTGGAGGACATAAATTCCTGGCTGCCTAATATCTTAATATATCTACCTAGTTCTGCTTAGGGATGTAGACATTCCTGAATGTCTTAGGCACCAGTGATGCCTGAAAGAAGAGCAGTTCGCATCAGACACCATCCAGCTGTCAGCTATGCTATAAACTTGCGATTAGATTGGTAATTTTCTGTATTAAATAGCCAAAACCCAGCCCTGTAACTGGGGAAGCCCAGTAGCATCCCATCCCTCCCAAATCACGAAACTCTGCGTAATTACTTTTGGCTGTGGCTGTGTGGTGGCAGTTTAAATTGTAATGAGCCACTGTGGGATGCCACTGTGCTACTGAATTCATAAAACAATATTAAAGTCATAAGAGACTTAATATGTCAAATGTCCCAAGAACCCAGACCCTAACCTGTACAACGAACTTTCTGAACCTGAACTGGTGTAGGATCCTCACTGATGTATGTGAGAAGCATTTATGCCAAAAAGAGGTGTTCTGCAATCAACTATTTTGCTTTAAAGATTTGGGAATATTCCAATAAAGTGTTCAGTGGCTTACAAAGTTGTGCAGGATTTTTTTCCCTCTTTATTTTGCTTTTTTCTTCTTTATTCAAAGATTTCTGGTTCCCCTTCCTTTCCTTTTTCCTCTCCTCTCCTCTCCTGATTTGCTCTTCCGTATAATAACATTGTTGATAACATAAATATTTTCTTATCCTGATGCACTTACTAAAATCCAAAATTCAAGAGTGATAAGAAAAATTATTTTTCAGCTTGAAAATTCAAACTCCTCAAAGCCTTGGACGTTTTAGAGTGAAATTAAGGAATAAGTGTAAAGTGAGGGTAAGCCACAGACTAATCTCCCAACATGCAAGGAATATTTCTATGAGGCCACAGTTCCAGTGAGACTGTGTCTGAGTGACCAAACACGATTTTATCCTCTTTTCTAGGAAAAGAAAGAAGATGCTGGTCCATGGGTCTGCCCAGCATCAATGGGAACATTATGGGAAACTACATCTGTGTAAAAGGGTCTGGGGAATGGTGTTGGCAGGTGAACCCACGGGCTCCTTTCTGGAGGATGCTGCCTCTTGTCCACAGCGACACCCACATCCCTTGGTGATCCCTTGGCTTGGCTTGGTGAAGTGATGCTGCCGCCTGGACAGTGCCACCGAGTCCATGCCACCGAACAAGTCTCCTCTGCACTTCCCTGCATGTTTTCTCATACGTCTCCACTAATGGACCAGGAAGGAAAAAAGCCAGCTCTGTTCCCTGGCTGGTGAGGAGCTGAGCCTCACCAGCCATTTTTCTCATGCAGCACCAAAATAGCCATTTGCTGGAAATGGCTCTGTGCCATCCTTGACCTAGGCCGTGTTTGAACCGAGTGACCTAGAAGTGAAAGGCTCACTATCATGTTGCCAGTTCCCCCAACCATCTGTCCTCCTTCAGTGAGCTTCCTTCAAAAGTCCCTGCACACTTCATAAACATCCCAGCCCTCCTCACCCTCCGGCTGCCCCCTTCCTGTAGGAGAAACAGCAGTTTGAAGGAAATACCACTCATTTTATTTTATTTAATTTTTTTTTTTCAGGCATGTTGAATGTGACATCTGTGATTTGGCAAAAGTGAAAGTCTTTCCTCCATCCTGCCTTTTAAACCTGTTGGTGAAGATGTAGAAGATACAGATAAAACCCTCTCCTGGTGGAGATGATGCAGTGCCCGGTAGCAAAACCTCCTCTTGTCTTTGAAGACCAACAATAAAGCAAACTTCCATTTCCTTACCATAACATCGTCATGTCACAACCCCAAGAGCTCCACCTTCCCTTTCAAGAGGCTAGAAAGTGGGACTTTAGACAAAGAAAAATAGTCTCAGGTGGATTTGCCATGGATCATTTTGACTACATTTTAAACATTGAAATGTCAATGCTTAGTCATAGACAAGACATGATTCTTATCTAGCTGCATGTGGCTTCCAGTATAAAAAAATTTGAACCAGTGCCATTTCCTGTTGGAGAGAGCTTAAACACAGGGGTGACAAGGGCACATCTATTTTGGATCCCTATTTTAAAAGCCTCCAGATATCATAGAAATCAACTGGCACAAACAGAGGACTTTTTGAATTTCTTTCATGGCGGTGGCAAATTACGTATATCAATGAAACACATACTTAGTGAAGCGGAAGTGAGCACCAGCAATACTTCAATCAGCTTTGGCATATGTATACATTATTCTGTTTGATCTCATAGGATGCTGGATTTAGATGATATAATACATTCTGGTTATCTTCCTAGAAGTTGGAGGGACATAAGGAGATATCCACTTTCACAAGATAAAATTAGCACCTCTTTATTTTTCAGATAAACATTCCTCTTTTTTTCTTTTTTTTCGCAGGAAAGCGCTGATTAGAGTTACAAAGCATACCAATGGGTATGAGTTTATTCATATTCAACCCAAATACTATTTATAATATGAAGGAAATAACATTGGTATTACACAGGGCAACTCGGACAGCTTGGATGTTAGGAATAGTTAGCTGTGCTTAGGCAGGTCTCTTCAAAAGTACCGAAAGCTGTTGTTTTCCAAAGCGATGGTGGGAAAGTAGAGCTTTCGCTTAAAAATGAACCATTGCACCATAAAATGGTCAGCTCACACTGATTCTGTTATTTTGCTGTGTCTTTTGATAACATCATCTCGGAGCTATGAGCTTGAGATACACAATAAGGACTTCAATTTTGGACACTAAAGATTCAACTTATTTTCTTCTGCACCCCATCATCTTGACTTAGTTCCCACCTACTGCAAGTACTTACAAATGCTACCCAGATCATCTCACAAAACTCTTGCTTATGGACAAATGCAATGTCCTAAAGCAGCCTGGCAAAAAGTGATTTTTGTGAAGTCAAAGCATAGACCGCTTGGGCACGGGAAATACGTTTCTGGGAAGATCTGTGTGAATAACGGATTGTTTGGTTCACTTGCCGCTCCAAACAATCGGGAGAGAAAAATGGTTTCCGGTGAATTAAGCCTTTTGTACAGCATGGAAGGCCTTAATGGACCTTTGAGCTTTTTAAAGTAAAGAAATACATTGCATTATTTGCAATGTTTCATTTAATGTCAGAAAGAAGGGTGGTGACCTTAGAAAGTCTTTTGATGGCGAGAACAATTCAGTGAAATCAACACAACTTTTTCAGAATCTTTTGGTCAATTTGAATCTCTGCATTTGAATTTGGGCAAAGTAAAACATGGCTGAGGTAGTTCTGCTGTTATGTTTATGAAAAAACAGATCATGAGCCAGCCATGGTGGACTTCATGCTAATGGTAGACTGACTGATCTCCAGATGTATGTACACACTAGTATCTTGTTCGGGAACGTGACCATAATATTGCTTTTAAATGCATGCTGCCTCAGAGCTGGGGGTTGAATTGAGCCTGAGGGTCCCATTTCATAGCCTCACTGAGAGGGGTCTTCTCCGCAGCGCTGGACTGGAGACCCATGGTTATAGGCAGAAAGTTCTCTTAAATCCGACTCCCCGAGACATCTGTAACAGCGCGTGCAGGAACTTCTGTCTTGGTAAATCACCCTCGCATTCACATCGCAGTTATGAAATTAAGCCACAAAAGATATGATCTGTTGAAATATTATGTAAAGCCTTATCAGGATACGATATTGTACTGCTCTCCAGCCTGAAGCTTTCCAGTTTAATACACGATGACAGAACAAGATCCTTTTACAGGGAGAAAGCTTGCTCGTTTTCAAGACCAAGTTTAGCAACTTCTCAAATGTCTGTTGTTGTCTGTCCCGTTAATTGGCTGTATGGCTGCAGTTTGTGTGGGCTGGCCATTATAATGTCAATAAATCCAGTGACTGGAAATGAAATTTGATGCATAAGGGGGCTGAGTGGTTTGTTCCTGAGAGTTTGACCATGTGCATTGGTCACGGGACTTCGGTGGACACTGTTGAGTAGCCTCACATGGTGTAGAAGCAATTATTTCTGGAGAAAAAGGCTAGGTAGCAGCTTTGTAAATGGGATACCACCAAACAGTGGCCATTTAATGGTGTCAAGGTTTTAATGAAGAAAGGGCAGCTGCAGAAAGGGATTTTTCTCTGCTCACCTCCATGTCCTCGAGTCATTGAAGGCTCCAGCGTTTCCCTGTGGGACGCGGACAGGAGCTGATGTTCCTCCCGGCATGAGATGGAAAAGACCCCGTTTTGCGGCGATCTCAGCACGCGGAGGTGCTGGCAAGCAAAGCAGAGAGGGAGAAGAGAAGAAATAAATCAGATGGGAAGAAAACAGCCGCTGTGAGGCTGCAAGGGGGGAAGCCCTGCAGAGAGAGGGGAGGGGGTCAGGGCAGGATGCGCGGCGGGTCCAGCACGGCCGCAGCTCACCCATCACCGGCGTTTTGCTTTTGCACACCCCTGACACAAGGAGGGTTGGACTAGATGACCCACAGAGGTCCCTTCCAATCCCTACCATTCTGTGATTCTGTGATTCTGTGATTCTGACTTCTCTGCTCGGAAAGCCCCAAATTTTGCATTATCCCTACTCATTCATAAAAAAATAGAAACTCCCTAAAAACACCCTCCGTGGAAAAGTCAATGAATAGCAGAGAGCCTGAGCGGTGGGAGAGGCTGGGAGGTAGCAGCGGGTGATGGCAGGCCAGCACGGACAGATCTTCGTGCCGACGCTGGATTATTAATAGTGAAAGCACGCCATGTGGTTCTTTTTCCACTCACACCGACAGCAACTGTTTGTCTTCTGTTGTCCAAATTGTTCAGTTCACGGCGGTCTAAAAATTGCAATTTCCCAAGGAGTGCACCGAGGAGGAGCCTGAGGGGATGCTTAAGTCACTGTAATAGAAGGTTATATTAAAAAATAATTATCAAATGCATGAAAAAAGAAGTTAAAACTGCCGCACACAGTGCAAGACAAGATATCGCAAAATCTGCAGACTTCATTCCCCCAGAATTTGAAATAAGTGGGATAAAATAAGCTTATTGTCCATATGTGAGAGTTTCTATATGTTTGCAACCCCAGCCTTTGCACCCCCCCACGAGCTCAGATTTCACGGGGGAAGAAGCCGGATCACCGAGCCGTCCCAGCAAAGAGCCACCATCGCTACAATTAGCTGCAGAAGCCCCGTTTGGGGGTTTTCTCATTAACCTGTCATGTCAAATGCTGTATGATAAGATGGTGAAAATTGGGGAGAGGAGTGGCGGTGGAGGGGTAAAAGTTCATTTTGCAAAGCAAACAAACAGCAAGTCACTTGATTTTACTAATTATCGTAGCCTGTGGCTCTTTCAGCCATTATTTTCCCCCCCCATCTGCGTACAAACTGACAAGATAAGATAGGAGCTGGTATTTTCTAAACTATGCCGGCTGACGGCATATACAGATAATATGAGGATTCATTTGCAAGAGCACAGAGACGATTAATTGACTTAGTTAATGTTAGAGTAATCGCTCATTAGAAAAATAACTGCTGGCATTTGTGGGGAATGGCTGCCAGGGCACTCCGCAATGCCCCTCTCCACGCCGTGCCCTGGAATCAGCTTTTGTCGGTGAAGGGCGATTTATTTATAATCAAGGGCAAATTATCTATAATAACACAAAATTATAAAAGTGTTATTATAAATTCTGGGTCTGATCCACAGCCCAGTGGCACCCACAGGTGGGTAAGAGTTGGCTTGCACAGTTTATAGAGTGGAGCTTTTCTCTATACGTTTTAATGGTGTATTAAACTACGAACTAACACTGGTGCGCTTCTCAGACCTGCAGTTTCCCAGAAATACTAGTGGGTACAGGCTTAGATGACTAAAAAATTACTGAATTTTGCCAGACCTAACTATCTAGATCACATCTAGACTGTGTTCCCTCTTTTTGAGGTCAAGGTCTGCATTTTTCTTCAATGCAGATCTCTCCAACCTCGCAGCAGAATTGTGGTAGGAAGCGGGGTGTCCTGAACATGTCCCAGCCCAGTGAAAGCTTATAACCCTGCTTCCAGAGATGGGAAAAAAAGGCCAATTTAATGATTACGTGGTTGGCAAGGGCCTTACATTAAATCAGTGTATAAGCATGAAATATTCACTGCTTTAAAAAGATAGATGTCTTTTTTTTTCATGATACAATAACTAAATGGATGCTTGAGCATGTGTCACCTTTACACCGTGCCTTTTATGAGCTTTTAGAGCATCTTCCCTGGGGGAACGCAGCGTGCATCTCACAGCAGCCAGCTGCCGTTGTTACCATTAGAGACACAAAAATCAGAAAGTTAACTTCCAATATCAAATTTTAACCCAAAGCCAGTAAAACGTGTTATGTCAGAATATGGCTAGGTCTATAAAGTGCGTTTCAGCAACATGTTGCAGCTGGTGCTGTGTATTTATAGCTTTAGGGAAAAAAAAAAAAGAAAACACAACAGCCAACACACACTGGAAAGAGTAGAAAGCATTTTAAACAGCAAATTTGTCAATGTTTCTCCTCGCTGCGGAGTCGGACGATGGGTCGGCACGGGTTTAGATTAGCCATGTCCCGTGAAATCTGACAGTAGCGACATGAACCTGCAGCGCACGGACCTGGAGCAAAGATAGGAGGCAGGAGGAGGAATGCAGGGAATGTTTTTCCTCGGAGCGCTGTCGAAGCGCCCACGGTGGGACCGGGGCTGCGGTGACAGCGCTAACACTTCCCAGAGCCGAGGACCCCGACGCTGGAATGGCATTGCCCACCCTGAAAGTGAGAAGGTAAAGTTTATTTTTTCTATTTTTTTCCTCCACTTTCTCTCGCTCACTCTGCCATATACAGAGTGTATCAAGACCACCAAGAGTGGCCTCTTTTTTTTTTTCACGATGATGTACAATTCGCATTTGTTAATAAAGAAAAATTTCTGCCTGAGGTCATCCACCTAGATTTTTTTTTTTTTAAACAGGAAACGGGTTTCAGATGTTTATATGTTAAAAAGTGAGGCTGCTAATCTGCCTAGCCATTTAACAGGCATTGACAACTGTCAAATCTGTTCTCTTTACTTTACTGGCTTTTCTGCTGAGTTCGGTATTTGCTTCATATTTTTTTTAAATCAGCCAGAGAACTGCTGTCATGCGATGGCTCGCTTTCTGGATTTGCTCGCTAACACCAAGCAAACCTGCCTCAGAAAGAGTGACCCGGCGTTACCACGCCGTGAGCCCCGGGCTGCCGCGCTGCTTGGGATGCTCTCTTCACGCAGGGTAGTCTGAATAAAAACTGGAATAATGGCAGCGCCGGTGGAGTCTGCGGGCGGTGGTTGTGTCTGTGAGATGCAGCCCGCGCACAAGAAGCTGCAGCTTTTAACTTTTAAGTGATTAGTGATAAATAGATAAAGATAAATTAATCCGCATTTCTTGATTTCCTTTCCACTGCCAGCGCTACACACTTAGAAAGAGATTCCAATAATCCCTAATTTTGTTTCCTTCATTTTAGCCCATGCAGGAAAAACTGCTAAGATCCCGCGAACGTTGCCCAGAGCAGGAATGCCCCGACGGGCACTGCGGGAGGTGCCCGAGACGCGGAGCAGAGCGGGCTCGGCATTGCCCGGGGTTTCTGGCGTGGATCTGCCACGGCAGTGGCCACGACGTGGTTTTTCCCAGCAGCTTTTGTCACACGTTAGTCGCTCCTCTGACCTGCGTGTCGTGTTATTCCCGCAGCTCATCTCAAATGTGCACCGGACTTTTGTGCATCACATGGAGCCCAAAACCAGTTAATGATGTTCTAAGTGCATGAGAATAAAATTAAATTAGTAAACTAAAATGATAAAAATAACAGATAACATATCTAAGTTATCTTCTGTTGCAGGTAAAGATCCTGTGGACTCTTATGCAGATTTATACTGAGGGATTGGACTAATTTTCTGTTAAAATCTATTATTTTTTAAGAATATTGCAGAACTGTCTGTATGCAATTTTAATAATGATTTACTTCATGTAGGTAAAAGGCAAGCAGTGAGAAAACATACGTAAAATGTACTGACTCCACTGAAAGAGAAGTGATCTGAGCACTAAAGGATGAGGTTGTGCTATTCTAGCAAATGCAAACTGAGCCCCAGAAAATATTTTTCCTTCTGAATAAGAAAAACATCTTTTGAAGTTACTTTGTACGATCTAATTAACGATAGTTTTTCTTTCTAAGCCTTCTAGCAACAAAGCCTAGCTTCTGATCTGAAATTAAAAGGCAACGATAATCCACTGTTACAAATCCATGCTAAACACACACAGTATTAAAAATTTTTCAGAGAAAATGGTTTTATTTGCACAATTTCGGCAACCACAGAACGCATCCTATCTGGTTAATTTTGACTTGGTTACATGAAAATCCATGAACTACAAGATGCAGTCCCATATACCAATCACTCTCGGTCGGCACGGGTAGCATAAATTTTCTCTGTGACGGCAGTTTGTGTTCTGCAGAAGGCGGCGAAGGCGCAGCGCTGCCGAAGGTGTTCACCCCCCGCTGCAGGGTGAGGACTGGCTGCTCTACACCTCGGTCGAGAGAGGCGCAGCAGAAGCACAAGCCTGACACCCAGTTCTCCGAGCAAACAACCTCATTTAATCTAAAATATGTGCTGTGGGAATTTTACTAATTCCGTCTATCAATTATCTCTTTTCTCTAAAAGCCAAAAAACTCTATCTCGCCAGCAAGTTGAAGAAAAAACCCTTCCTTCTTGGCACGTCCCCTGTAACAAATGTGGAAGCTTGCTGATGGCCACAAATATATTGTAAAAATGTGTAAACCAAAGGCAGTGATATTTTCCAAAAGAACACCTGGAAGGTGTAAATCAAAAATATTGTAAACACGTCAGCGGGGAACATACGACAGGCACACTGGGTTGCTGTGCACCCAGCCCGTCGGGCCGTGGAAATCCGAATCGATAAATCAGGAGATGAACCCTAGACTAATAAACAGTTCTTTTATGAAAAGGAGATATTCTCTGCCCCTGCAGCCCAACAGCAGACCAGCAAAAGATTAATTTGTTACTTTTAGAAAAATGCAAGAGGTCGTTTCCAATAATGTGATTTTTTTTTTATGTTGCTTCTCAAAGGATCGCTCAAAATCAAACTCATCTTGCTTTGTGCTTTGTTTAAGTTAGGAGTGAAACTAATAACACTATCAATAATTTAGCTATTTTCTTAGAAAGATTTTTCAGCATACATTTCCCCCCTTAAGCTTTTGAAGCGTGGATAAGATGCAAAGGTTGCATTTCACATCTGCATTCTGTTTTACTTCCACATTGTATTTTACATCTACACGACCAGAGGCTTGCAGTGAAGCAAAAGGGACAGAGGAGGAAATCTGGAGAGCACACTGCCGAAAAACAGCAACGCGAAGCACAAAGGCGGCCGGACCGCGCTCCTCGTTCTGCTGCGCTGAAACAACTAAATCTGGGTTTTCCCTTATGGCTATCTCGGCCGACTGAAAGCAGCCCTATTAAAATGCTATCTTCTGGAAAGCGTCATAGAGGCATGAGGTTGGTAAACATTATAAAAACAAGCCCTAATAAAACTTTTATTGCTTTACATTTCTGTACATTTTACAGCCAGCGCGGGGAAAAGAATCGACAGTGATTTCTCTGCCTTGAGAGCAGGCAGGAACTTTTTTCCTTGCTTTCTGCTCATCAAAATAAATAAAAGTGTTCATTTCCCAGGCATTTGAGGGAATTATTTCATGCTCGGAACAAGCCGAGGGGAAAGCTAAAGGCTCAAGGAACCTCACGGCGCTAATCTGGGTGTTATAAACAAGTATTGTCTTTTTTGGACACTGCAATATTTTTGCGCGTCACGAAAGAGCGCACATTATTTCATATCCATGTGTGTTGTCTGATTTAAAATACGCAGAGAAAAACCTGCACATGTGCAAACTTTGTGCACCTACTTGTTGTAATTATTGCGCCAGTCGGCTGACGAGGGGTTTGAAATTGCTCCCCAAAACTCAGCTTAGACGTTTGCTTCCTGAGTAGGTATTTATAGCTTCTGAATGAATCGAGTCGCGAACGAAAAAAAAGGTAATTGTGCTTGCAAGTAAGTATTTAAATATTTACATTTTAAATATATTTGCTGCCAGCTTCTGTTAGCAAGAAGAAAAGTAATTTGGGAAATCACAACCCTTCCTATTTCCCACATTTTTTAAGATAATAAATGCATATCTGAATTTAGCATGCCCCGAAGCTCGGCTGGCCGAAGTTGAAGGCAAAAAGTGAGCCCAGGCTGATTACTCACTCGAGTAAGGGTGCTGCTGGGGAGGGAGGGAGGGCTGCAGGGTTTGGGAGCTGGGGGGGTGAAGATGCGTCTCCTCTGGGCTGGAAAGCCCGATCGCTCGGGGCGGCTCTTCCCTTGCATGCGAAACCAGGCACCGGCCAGCGGCTGTGCTGATTGCTCACGTTACGGCCTCAGGCAACAAAACCTCGGGACATGGCTGGTCTGCTCATCCTCGGNTGGTCCAACACGCGTGCCAGCAGGCACACGGCCNGAGTCACGCTTCCCCTAAAGCACGGGGAAGGTGATGTCTGGGGTCACCTNGGAGGTGCGGTGCTCCGCACGCCAACCTACACCCCATCCGAAGCCACGCTGGGAAGTCCAGGGCGCAGGAGGTACTGAAGCGTCAGAGGGACGAGTGAGCAGGGGATGTCATGAAGCAGCAGGGCAGATGGGCTCCTGCAGAGCCTGTCCCTGGGTTGGGGCATCATCCCCCGCACCCTTCCTTCTGCAGGTGCTACAGATAGCCAGCCCCCAGAGCCCTTGCAGTGAGTGGTTTTAGCTTTGCACAATTGCTAGTTTCCTTTATTATTATTATTATTACTATTTTTCTTTTTTTCTCTTGGTTTCCTTGGCATCTATACAGAGAGCAGTTTTCCCATAAAAATTTCTGCCTCCTGATCAGGACGAGGAAGGAGGCTTGATAGGGTCAAACGAGATTCAAAACCAACGAGGTGTTTTGGGTCCTTCCTCGTACCGAGGGTTCCTTCAAACTTTTCTGATGTCAAGAAGCCACCAAAATCTCTTCCAAAACTACCTGCTGAGGTGTCCAAGTCACACAGCACTGCATGCTGAGCACAGGCAGAAGAGTCCTGCTGGCCAGGGGGATGCTCTGTGACCTGGCTTACTGGCACAGTCACACCAACTGTGTGCTCATCCTAGGGTGACAACGGAATTTTGAAGTGATTTTGGTAAATTGTGATGGTTCATCGGTTTTAAACACAGGTCTGCAGGAACTAAACCTTGCTTCATAGCCTTGAACTGCTTGCAGCCGTTCCTACCTTTCTAAGTCCTGGGCCAGATGTCTGCCTGGTCCCCTCTGTGTGATCAAGTAGCACTGGTGGATGAACGTTTGTGAAGCCTGTTGAGAGCCTCTGATGGAAGCTGCAGTGGGAGTCGAAGCTGACATCAATACTATTAGTCAAAGCCAGGAAAAGCAGATGCTGTTTTCTGTTAGCCGCAGAGAACGGTTCCTTTACAATCACCCATCCCGTTTAGCCTGCTGTGTTTCTGCTGGTGGCCAGAGGGGACATTTCCATAGACCAGCAGGCCAACATCTCTGTTTGGTCCTTTTGTCTCGGTTCGTCTCTTCTCCAGGCTCTGCCCCTTCTCTGAGCTGGTCCCACGGTGCAGGCGCAGGCGTCTCCCTTGCCTCTGGGATCTTCACCGTGTTGCTGCAGCCAGAACTCACGCTAACCGAAGAATCCTGATGACACAGTTTGTGGTCACAAATGCTTTATCACCTTCCTCATATGACGAAGGGAAAAAACCCAGCAACCCTCTACAACGACGTCAGACATTGTTGATTTAATTGGTTCTTGGTAAACAGGCTCTTCAGCTAACGCTCCCGGGGGCAAACTGCCCCTTCTTCCGCCTGTGCAAACAGCGTAAGGGTGCCACACCAGACTACAAACCGTGCAACTACGCGGTTCCTCTTGACATCCCATTTCCTTCTATAATCCAGTGATTTTGGTGTTTTAAGTTTTTCAGCTTTTTAATAGATGCTGTTGTGTTTTTTATCACCAGGCTGACTGTGCTACCACCTTAGCTGGGAAGCGAAGAGCAGAGACCTCCGCAAGCAGCTTTGCTTCCTTTTGCAGTTACCAGATGATCCTTGCCTCAGTTTATAGAGATTTTTGGGTAAAACTTCAGCCTGTTAAAATCGGTGGCAACTCTCCCACTGACTGCAGTCATGCTGGGATTTCACTCTCCCTGCTCTACCTTTTCATCATGGCCCGCAGTGTGAAAAGCTTTGGTTGGGAGCTTACCAAAGCAAGAAAATCAGCCAGACTCTGGAAATACTATTGTTTACTTTAAAGCACATTTTGTTTCCATTTTGCTATAAATACAGATGAAGTGAAAATCTGCTGTTGTGTAGGGCCTGTCACTTCAACAGCAGTTCAGCAGAATTTCTCACATGGTCTCTCCAGCCCATGGAAAATCATTCTGGGGATGCTGAGCCCAACCCTGCGAGGCATTGCATCCTTTTGATGCCTCTGCAGAACGGTGGGAGCTTCGAGTTACTCTGCCTTGGACGAAAACAAAATAGAATAAAACCTCACCTCGTCTCCCGAGCAGGCAGAGAGCGTGCGTCCTGCAGAGAGGGGAAGGACACAGCCAAAAATTCAGAAAGATGACACAGACTTGGGTTTTCAGCAACATCCATTTAACTACAGGGCAGGTTCGCAGGCAACGCATTTCGGTATTCGCGCTGGTGCAAGAGCTGGGGCTGGAAGCATTTTTCTTAACTAGTATTTGGCTGAGCTGAGAATGCAGAAGATAAGTAAGAAAAGTAGACAGTTTGGAAAGCAAAAATGGAAAATAGAGGCAAATAGCTTGCGTTCAGCTTTCTGGAAGACTTTTGTAATATCTTCAGCTCTTCTTTATTCAAATTAAAATGTACCTGGTTCTTGAATAGGCAGAGCAAGCCAAGTCCTGCCCTCGCCAGCAGGACGGGCACGTGGGGATCAGGGACCTGGTTTGGGTCCCGTATTGATGAAGGGTTGGCAGAGCCGTGAGAGTCCTGGGAGAGGTAAAGGGTGGCTTTTACCCACCTTTGCACCCCCCTGTCCTACTTTGCAGCCCTGTGTTGCAGCCTCTGCCCTGAGACCCATCAGAGCATTGCGGAAGGTTGTGACTATTTCACCCCACTTCTCCTGGGTGCTCCCCAGCATCTCAAAAGTGTTATTCCCAGGACACCTCCTTACCCTGTTTTGGAAGGAAGATTGCCTTTCACAGCCAAAGCCTACCTTACTGCCCAAGATGTGAAATTGGAGAGTAGACATGGTCTCAACATGCTATGGAAACCTGCCCTGGGCTGGACTGCTTTATTCTGATTTTAAAGGTAAACCTCAATTTTATGTTGCAAATTGAAAACCTGTAAAGAACAAGGTGATCCCCTCAGTTTACAGTTTTCTGTGAAAACTCATGCTGGTTTAAAACCAGCATCAGTGTGAGGAGACCTCACCCTGTTACAGACGCTTTCTCCTTGCTGCAAATGTAGAAACACCACGCGGAAAGGCGCATACTCTGGGATCTGTGGACATTCATATGAAAAGTTATTGTTTACAGATCTGTCAGAGATTTAGCTTTGATGATGTAACGTTGGCAAATGTCATATGTAACTTCCTTGACACTGTTTTTCTAACAAATGGCTCTTTTTCTCTGCTTTGACTGGAAAAAAAAAAAAAAAAAAGGAGTTTGAAAGGACCCCAAACCTCAAAGCCATTTGAGTTTTGTTCAGCCTCTACCAGATTTGGTTTGATAAAATATCTGACCTCACAAGACTTGTCTCCCGGAGAGCGCTGTTGCTACCCCAGTGCTATCACTTAGAAGAAAAAGTGCCCTTTTGTTAAATATTGTGCAACACTGACTGAAACTAGTGTTAGGAATGAGCTGTCTGCCATATTTCTAGGACAGCTGAGGGTCGCAAGACGAGCAGGGCTGGCAAGATAACGTGGTGGGTTTTTCAGGAAGATCTCAAATATCATAAGCGGTGGTTCAGCAGGAAGAAAAGTGTCTGCTGAAGTGGGGCAGGGAAGAAGGGAGAGACACCTTCAAAGGGCAGAGGGAGGGGTTCATCCCTGACCAGAGGTCTGGGGGAGCTCAGGTCCCACCATGCGACAGGAGCTGGAAGATCACAATGAATTCAGGGGAAAATGCAGCAGAGAAGGAACCAGGAGAGTGGGAAGGGAAATAAACCAAAAAGTGTGACCAGGAGGCTTTCTATTATGGTTTAGCATCTCTTGCTGTAGAACTAAAGTCAGGCAAATGGGGAAGACCCTGTGCATCTCAAGGAAGCGTCGCCAGCCCGCAGAATACCTCCCACAGCTACCCATCTGGTATCAATATCCCCTCCGTGTTTTAGGAGCTGCTTCAGGAGATGCCGCAACCCAGCTCCTTCCAGAGGTGGCGGGGGAAGGCAGGGGGATGTACAGATAAATTTTAGCACCTAGTCTGCTACCTCTGTGGTGGGACCACATGCCATGGCTGCCACTTCACCCTGGGTCATTGCTGGAAAACGAGCCAAGGGCTCGCTGCGGCCCGGAACGGGTGAAGACAGGCAAAGCTGGGAAGAAAGGAGGTGCATAATTCTTTAAAGATGTGTGCCATTAATTAAGGGTACACGGGATGAGTGTGTTTCACAACTTTACGAGGTTGCCTGCTGGAGCTCAGTGAAGCGGGACTGGACTTGCGGTGGGTGAGAACTCTCCCTGATGGCAACACTGCCCACAAGATACAAACCAAGGCCAGGAGAAATTCCTTGGTTTTGACCATCTGAGGTCTGTGAATCAACTGTCAACTTCCAAACATGAATTAATTTAGCCCACAAAAAGCTCCCTTGCACTGAGCAACGAAGGAAAAGCAATGGAACACCTTGGAGGCTGCTTTTCAGCACGCCAAGCTGGCTGGGTCTGGAAAGTGGTGCCTGAAGGGGATGACATCTCTCCACCAGCATCCAAAGAAACCCATTGATGGGGCAGTTTTGGGGAGGAACGTGTAAATCAAGGAGTGCCAGGTGGAGATGCTGGGGTCTTCAATTTTAATCTGCCTGGTCACAGAGGCTCACACTTGGTTCATGAATAACAGGGCTTGGATTTCTCTGTAGAGAGCAATTCAAGAGCTTGTTTGTCTTTCGTCTTTTTTCTTGGATGTGGGGGAGAAAAATAATCCTCCTAAAGGTTTCTAGGGGATTTTCTGGACCTGGCCACCACCAGTGGACTTGGCACAAAGCTGAAGAGCTGCGGATAGGAGCAAAAGGGTGTTGTCTACATCCAGCCTCTCCCGTCTTACCTGCAGGAGGGAGAGTTTCATCAAACTGTCACTCTCATTTCTCTCTCAAACAAGAAAGGTTCCCTGGACACTGTCCAGAGCTGAACTCACTTGGCTCTAACAAAAAACCAGTCTGGGCTGCAATTTTATTTACCACTCCAGCTTGCTAACCTTAAAAAGCACGTTACAGTTGATTTCTGGCCAACCATCCAATATTTTTATTTTTAGTTGTCATTATTTGTTCCAGCTCTTCAGTCCCAACAAACAGGAAATCCATTATTCACAGCAAAGTAACAGTGAGGTGCAAACACATCTCTATGGGTGCTCCAGCTGCCTGTTGTGGGTGGAAAAGGCCTCCTCTCTCTGTTGAGCATCAACCACCTTTGGTCTGAAACGTGTTTGTAATTAGCCCATTGCCCTGTAATGGTCTCGATGGCAAAACAGCACTCTTGAAAGCATTTTAGCTAATATGAGTCTAGCTAATCTTAACAGGATGAGATAAATGAAAGGAGAAGGAAAGTGGTAGAAAGTGTCACTATTGGTTTTAGGACTGATCTCTGGAAATGCAAAATATCTTAGCTTGATCCCTTAAAAAATTGCAAAAATCCACTGTTTTCAGGTTTGAAGTGTTCAACACCCAGGACAGGGAAACCCGTGTGCTGCTGGGAAGTGATGCAAGCATCTTTCTTCCCATGTGTTGCAACCAGCTCATTACTCTGGCATGGCAGGTGTCGCTCCAGGGGCATCACACCTGATGCACTTCCAATATCTAAAAGAGTACTTTCCTTCCATCCTCTGCTGCCTCCTAAGCTGTCCAAGAGGGAAAGAAAAAAAAATGCTGAGTAAATACGCATTTCACTAGTGCTTGAAATGAAGGTTGGCTCCATTGGTGGAGTCCAGCAGAGGGTGGATGGAGATCTGAGAAAGGAAGCGAACCCACTGTAGTGGAAAACGTTGTCAGGAATCATTTTTTTCAATCTGCACTGCACTTGAGCCCTGCAAGCTGGCTACCTGCGTAGCCCGTGGACTGTCCCCGGTTTCAGCAATGAGGGAGGGGAGGATCGGTCAATGGTTGGAGCTGCCGGCACGCAGCTTGCAAAGCCTTGACCTTGTCCATGCCACCCGAGCCGACACTGCCACGGTACTGGGGGTCTCTGGGTGGGACCTGGTGGGAGAGTTGGTGTTAGATGTTGCACAGACCTAGGTACTTCTGCTACAGACTCAGACCAGCAAAATAAACTCTTCTGGTGGAAACAGCAACGGGTCCCTTTGAGTAGTGAATATCCAGCACTGGAGCCAGAGTGAATCCTTGTGCTTGGGAGGATGTGCCAACGTTTGGGGATTTGTCATCTTTGCCTGTGACTGGCGATCACTCACCTGTTGTTGGAAGAAGAGGATGGCATCCATCAGAGAATTTACCTTGGATGTTGCTACCCATGCTGCAGGACATCCCCAAGTGGTGCTGATGGGGAAAGAGAAAATGGGGCAACTCTCTGAAATGCCGGGGGGATGTCCCCCAAAATGCCACCCCTGGGCTGGCTGCCTCCTGAGCAGTATTTTCTTCTGCCTTTCTATGTTTCCAAAGGAGAGTTTCTCCATAACAAGTGTTTACCACTGTTTTCCTGGTGCTCTAGTGAAGATGCTGGCATTAAAAGGAGAAAAGCAAGTTTCTTCCCTCTGCAAGCGGCCTTTCAGCGGTGAGATAATGTTCTTCCCAAAACTGCGTGTTCACTGCTGCTGGGCCACGGCCAAATGCAGCCTCCCCACTCCTTCTGGAGGTGACAACAATGCACATGTGTGTCATTTCCTGATCTCTGTGGAAATTGCAGGACTGATATTCATGGCTGAAAAAACCCTGATTTGGAAAATCAACACCCACCCCCCCCAAAGACTCCACCTTCCAGATTACTTCATTTCTATGTCAAGTGCCTCCGCGCATCTTGCTCTCCACTGCCAAGGCTGTGTCCTCTCAAATGACTCAGCCCCATGTTGTCCCGCTGTTCCCCGTGGGAGGGGATGGGAGCCGGCGTGGTGGCAGGTCAGGGATGTCTCACAGCCCCCAGGGCTGGTGCCCATCTCCTGTGCTCAGCACGTCACTAGAGATCTCCAGGGAATTGTTTCTAGTGCTACAACAAAGTTTTAACACCCCAAAAATCCCTGAATTATCAAAATACAGCTAGACAGGGCCACATATCCCTGACACACCGTGCAGATATGCACATCAGCTAGAGCCCTCCTGCATCCGAGATTATCCTGAGGGTCTTTGCTCCTGGACCTTCTTGAAATGTGCGCTCAGCCAGGAGCAAATCTGCCTCACCATGGCACAATATTTGGGCTCTTGAAGAGAAGGAGAAGCTGCAACTAGTTGACCGTTTCGGTGCTAGGGGTTTTTGGGGAAAAGAGTATTGTATGTGGTTATTTTGGGGGCATTGCGCTCCTGGAAATGCTCCACGCAGAAGAAGGAGGGCTTGAATCTCTTCCAGTTGCTCAATCTTGTATCACTGCATTTTGGCAAAACACAGAACAAATGAGCGGCAGGGTCAGATAAACAAGCTTAAGGTAAACATTATCTGCATGTATATCCTGATTTCTAACGTACGTGCATCAGTTAAAAATTTACTTGAATTTACCACAGTGTTTTAAGTAATGTTATTAAGAGTGTAACTTCTTAGGAAAACTCAGTCTGTTTTTAGCCCAGACATGCAATTAGGGGAATTAGTAACACGATACGTCATCATCAAGAACACACAGATACAGTGGTCAGAAACCTCATGCAACCCTCTGGAAGGAAACTTTGCTTGCAGCATATGTGAATACTCTCCTGCAAGCCTCCTAATTCTCACCGAGAAATAATTTGACCTCAGAGCCAGCACACTGCCCACACCGAGTGCTCTAAGGATGAGGCCATAGGTTTAGTGTCCTCCTTTTTTGGGGAAGAAAAGGGGCAATGAAAGGGTCTTCAAAATGTTCATGCACAGCGAGGCACGAGGAATCTGCAGTGCCATGGGTGGAAAGAAGTAGACCTTGCAATTCACAGCTCTCTCCTCAAAGGCATGCGGGTGAGGTCAGGGTTTGGTTCATGCTCCTTGCATGGATTTTTGGGGTGTTTTAGACTGAGACAGGACCAAGAGGAAAGTCCGGTGTGAGCTCTTGGACTGGGTTTGGAGGCGCATGACATAGTGCTGGCTTTGGAGAGCAGCACCATGACTCTGGAATATTCAGGGCTCCTGCACCAGAAGCATAAATCAAGTAACACCTGAGCCCCCAAACTCAACAGCAAACCTTGGAATTTACTCCTCTGTTTAGGACTAAATGAAGGGGTAAAATTAGGGGGGGGAGCTCAGGGCAAAGAGAACATTAACTCTTCTGCAGCTCCTGTCACCACGACGCGTGGTCTTGCATCATGTCCTGAAACTGTGGCTGTGCAGCTCCTCCACCCCTTCCTGCTGCACTGCCATGAGGGCCCTGTCTACTCCCGGGACCATGGAAAATTCCAGAAAAAGTCAAAATCTCCCTGTCCCTGTTTCCTTCCAAGAGTCCCAGAAACTCCAGCTGAATTTCTCAAATTCAGGAGGCTTTTGGCTAGTTTGCATAAGCCAGAGTCCAAATTTTTAGCTGCTGAACCGAGCCTTGAGTCAAGCCATTGAGGTTTCTGTATCGCTAGCAACAATCTTTGCTTTTGTTTTTGTTTTGCTTGAGGCCTGCAGTGCTACTAAATGGTGACCTGATCCTGCTGTGTGGATGGATGTGAGGACAGCGAAGAGGATCAGAGTCTGCTCAGCAATAGCTTCAAACGGTAGAGAATCCTGCAAAAATGCTGGAAAATACGAAAAGGACGATGAAGCAGGGAAGAAGAGTAATCCAAAAAGTTTGGGGTTTTTTTTCTTCGCTTAAGAAATAATGCATTATCTGGAAATCCCACTTTATAGTTTGGAATTTGTTTTTGTGTTAGTTTCCTTCAGTGACCGATTCCGAGTAAAGAGCAGCCACAGAAATCGTACACCAAAGTCACAGCAGTGGGTGGCAAATTTCTCCTTTACCACAAATACCCTTCTGTATTTGACAGTCCAGATTGAAAACATTTTTTGTTGTTGTTTGTGTATCTCATCTTCAATCAGTCTCAAAGAGGGGCGGAAATGAGCAGCTTGCTGGTTTCTTCACCCCCAAAAATTGCCTTCTGTTTCTCCCTCAAGCCCGTTTCTGACCCATTGAAGCCTTCAGTGCCCAGGGCTGTTCTGGTCCGTGGAAATAGTTATGGGCCCTCTCCGTAAGCCAAGGGCCAGATTCGCAAACACTGTTTGTTACCTGCTATGGGATTTCTGCAGAACTGGGCTTTCCAAAGTAAACAAGGTTTTCTCACCTGATGGACTTGCCTAGAGCGAGTGAAGTGCAAGGTCACTGCGTTTTTTTTAACCTTCAGGTTCTTGGATGACAATATCTCAGTGAGGGCAGTGCTTCTGCCCAAGGAGGAGGATCCATATCCCCCCAGAATCCATATTTGTACCTCCAAGTATGCACAGCCCCATTGATTTAGTACATGCATACATTTCTGCAGCTGGGGTCTTACACCATAAAGTCAGGAAAGACTTTTGCCAGACATTTGTACAACACATAGCATGCTGGAGTCCTGATTTGTGCTGGGATTTTTGCAACACATAAAAACACCACCCTTCCCCAAGCGACACAGCCCTGGCTGAAGACCCGTTGGGTCTGGTGTCAGCCCACAACATCTCATTTTTACTACCAGACTCCCATGTAACAGAAAGCATCATCCACTTCCATTCGCAGATGTGCTTCTGCACAACATCAAGGCTCGTCCTTGAGAAAGTTGTTGCTGCAGAATAATAAAGCCACTGAAAGCAAAAGTTTATGACATGAGCTTCAGTCCAGCCCTGCTTCCATGCCCTGTTGTGTGCAACTCAAGTGCACTTTAACCGCCTGCAAACTTGGGAGATTAGCACATAGTGAGCCTGATCCGAGACTAAAGCAAAGCTGCTTGGTGAGCGCCAAACGTACATGACCAAAGGGGAAATAATTTCACAGAGCATTAGGCTGTTGCTTAACTTGGGATTTTACTGGAGGTGGGTACTTTTTTTAATTTGCACATTTCTCTTGATTTGGAAAGGCTAATTTTTCCTGGCTTCTCTTTGTGTGCTTCATGTTGAGTTCCAAATTGAATCCGTGCGGTTAAAAATGTAACAGGATACGTGCTGTCCTTAGCTCTTCCCTTGCAGGCTCTGCTGCGTTCACTGGAGTTTATGGTGAGAACAGTTTTCGTCTTAACAACAAGTCTCTGCAGTCATTTATGCACGTAATTTCAAAGCGTGATGTCCCAGGTCTGCAGCTGCTGTAATTCCTCACGCTTAGCAAAACTCTGGATTTATCCAGCTCTCAGGTGGTCCCCTTGTAGTTATTACTTTTTTGGATGACAGGCAGCCAAGTCCAGCACAATCATTTATTTTTTTAGAGGACATGATACCCTCATGGCCCCACAAGTGAATGGGAAGCATGGTCTCTCCCCCAGGCACTAAAGCTTTACCAGTATAACATCCCGGTTGCTTTAATAATCATAGCTGATACGATGAAATAACCACAAATGTGATTCATATCCCTCTGTAGCAAGGAAAAGGCTGAAATTTTGGGGGCTACAGGAAGATTTTTATACCAACCAATGGAATAATTTGATTTTGCTGTCTAAACCAGCCAGAAATTCTCCTTGGTCTGATGTAAATGCTGTGAATTGCCCTTAGGAAAGCATCTCCATCTCCGCTTGCTGTGGGAACAGAAAAACCCTTTAAATCAGGAGTCTTCCAGCAAGTCCCATGCTCTTCCCTTTGTCTGCTTCTCCTCCCGCTTTGGATCAGCGCAGTGGTGAGAAGCGAGCCCCATGACGCTCAGGGTATGATGTCTTTATCTCCAAAGAGACATCCTGGAAATCACCAGCCGTTGTCGTCAAGCGGGTCTCTGCCCTCAGCTCTCCTCCTGCTCTGCTACATCTGGGAAAGGACGTGGGAGCCTCATGCAATGCTCCAGCACCGACAACACAGTTTTGAAGGCTGGCAGCTCCCGTTAGGTATGAAACAACCCCAGCTGCCCCAGGCATCCCCGTTTTCTTCCCATGCCAGCGCCAGGACGGGATGCTCTGCCTCCCGCACGCCCCAAGGGACAGCAGGGATAGCGTGGTCCCCACTCCCTGTTGTTGGTCATAGACGGATGACGGCATCCCCTTTTGACGGAGGTGCGGAAGAGCTCTGTTAATTCTTCTGCCAGTTCAGCCAGTTTTGTTGTTGTTTTCCATGAGAACACGATATGTTTATCTAGCTTTGATTTTTTTTTTTTTTTTTTTTGCTTTGTAGCTGAAATAACTGATTATTACTTTCATCTGGTTCCCTCTGAAGGGTCAGATGAAGCCCAAATAATAAAATTGGATGTGAGTGTGTGTATGTATTTATAATTAATAGGTTGCGTACTGAAAGATGTGGGGTCCCAAAAGAACGTGTAAAGAGAAAATGCTCTAAAACTCAATCTTTATTTTGGTTCAACCTCAACAATTTCCTGCAAAGTATAAGCGGTGATATAATACAGGGCAGATCAAACCAAACTCTAATTCTCTTCTGCTTGTCAAGCCAAATGTCATGCCCTTAAGATGTGCTTTTCTCCATCTGGCGATTTTGGCTTCTCTACGTTCCCTGTAAGTCTTTGGACCTTTTGCTCAAATGTTTGTGATATGACTCAGAATAACAAACAAAACATGCAGGACCTTCCTCCAGTCGAGCACAATACTGGCAATAAATGGAGCTGGCTCAACCAGAGGATTTTATGGGGACCCCACTAAAACCCAAAGGAGAGAAATAAATCATCAACTGATGCTTTACTTGAATTTTTATTTTCTTTTTTTTAGAGAAATCAGAATTGTTTTTCAGTAAAGTTAGAACTTTTCCATGTTTTCACCAAAACAAACAGAAAGCAGGTGCGCACTGAAAGAATTTTGGCTGGGAAAGCGCAGAGAAGTGCACATGGGTTTTCCTGTGAGCATTTACAGTTAATGGGCTCAATTTTGCTTTTAGTTGTATCAATGCAAGTTTTGCTGTTCCCTTCAAAGAAAGCAGGCACAGACACGGTATTCCTTTGGGAAGCAAGTGCGAGACGTGCAAAGGTAGTTTTCTGGTAGTCTGTGCATTTTAAGGGTTGTCACAATCCCACCCAAAGCCTGCACGGTGCGAAACAGCACTCCGCTCGCTGAAATTTTGCTCCAAAAATATAGACATTTTCCCTGCATTAAAATATGTACTTCTGAAGAAGACAAACAAATGTGGCCCCATTTACCAGTAGTCCTCTGCCACTTTTTGGCGGTAGCTTGGTTCTTGCTTTTCTGATTCGACGCCTGGTTTTACCGCTGCAGTCGCCGTGGTTACGTTCAAAGCCTTGTGAGTTTTTCCATGGTTTTGCAGTTTCCTCCTGGGAATTTCTTCCTTTGTCCCGTAAGAGCCCATTTCCTACTGTTTTCTATACAAGCCCAGGGCATCACCGTCATTGCCATGAGCACCTAAGGATGCAGGCCTGAAACTAGAGGCAGTATTTATTCGCTTTTTGGACAAACGAGGACAGACACGTGAGAAGAGCTGCTAGCGGGCAGAGCCCATCTCCTCAGTGATGGATGGCGCAGCCCAGGGCAGGCAGGCTGCAGAGCCTCTGCTTTGTGCCAGCCCCGCCGCGTCCCTCTCCGGAGCACCTCCGAGCTGCCGAGGGATGTCTGAGCCAACTCGTCCTAATGCACAGAAATCCGGAGTGTTTAAATCCTCCCTTATCCATGACCATAAAAGTACAGCAATTCCATGAGCACGGATGCCTTATACATGTGCACTGCCGGAGAGCGGTTGCCAGTTTGCCACTTGGCAGATGATGCCTGACAAGGGCAGTAAAACCCATTTGTCACCAAGAAGTGTATTTAATCCCTGTTTATAGAAATCTTAATGCCTTCCCCCAGGCAAATGGGTCTTTCTGCCACGGAGATGGCGCGTTCAGAGGGAAAGCCAAGAGCAAGGGCAGAGATTGACTTGAACTGGCACTGCTGCCACTGAAAGGGGTGACTTTAGGGGTCAGGGAGCTCTGCAGAAATCCCCCTCCAAAACACAGCCTCCCACAGCAGCCAGCGGCTTCCTGCAAGCAAAAGGACCACTGCCCTTTCCTGTCTCGGTCCTGTCCTCCTGATGTGGCCCATCCCTTCGGGGGGGTCACATCTTCAATGTCCCTCCCGCGATGGATCCCTTCCTTTTTGCGTAAGAGGCAGGAGAAGACCTGGCTTCTGGCCCTCGTAGTCTTCAGGGAAAAGATGGTGAAGAGAGTGTAGCTGAAATGCTCTGAAAGCAGAAAACAACACCGCTTTCCACTTCCCCAGTATGGGATTTATTAAAGAAAGCCCTGGGACGTGAGGAAGGAAGAGCGGCTGGGTTTTGGTGCTTTGAAGGCTTTATTTACCTGAAGGCTTGGAAAATAGCTCTGCATCATGCATGATCTCAGCCGTGTAATGAGTTGCAGAGGAGCTGGCTTGCCCAGGTGAACGTGGGGTTTTGCATCCATCACACATGGTGCAGATCTCTGTGCTCAAGCACAAGCCCTTCCCAGGAACTGCCACCATGGACTGCAGCTGGGAAACATCCCCGTTTCCCTATGTGCCATCCATATTTTACTTCTTATATGTTGCTCAGGAACTGGGACTGCCCGGGTGAAGGTACCTACAGCCTTCAAGCAAGGACCTAATAAACCACTGACAAGCCATAAACTGAGGTCAATTTTATCGTTGCTGACGTCCAGACACTTTCTGGAGTGCCCTTGTGTAACGCAATATCCCCCTTCCAGATCTAGTTCCCTCTTCTCACCTTTATAACTCGTATTGTTTGGTATAATCAGGTTATTGATAATCCTGGAGTTTAACCGTGTCTCCGTAAAGGCTAATATATCTGGTGTGTAAGAATTTACACGGACAGCTAAACCTTCCTGTTTGCCCATAAACTTCTGCTATTAATACGAGCAATTTCTAAACACAACGTAACCCAACCAGATTTTCAAGCCATGACTTTTAAGCCCTTGGGTAGATGCACATAGTCAGTGGCGCTGGGGATGAAGCAGAAGATCCCAAAGTGGCCAGATGAGGAGCAGAAATGCCAAAACACGGTTCAGATCTGAGGGCCTGATCCACTGCTGTCCTGGGGAGTGAGATGAGGGCTGCACTTAACGGCACTGAAACCTTGCTGGAGTCTATGTTATAACCCTGGATACTTCTTTCCTCCCCTGCAAGTTTATAGACATGCAATTATTTACTGGGCTTGATTGCTCTTACTTCAGGCAGATTTATTGCACTTCACTCCCGGTGGATATGAGCTCTTTTCCTGCGGAGAAATCAAAGAAAAGGGAAACACGTCTGCAACCCAGCTCCGTTGGAAAAGAAGAGGGCTGCAACGAGGTCTGGTCATATGCCACTGCGCGATGGCTGCTGCCTCTTCAGATGTTTGCCTGGCTGGGTCTGATGAGACTGGAAGGGCTCCAGGACGAGGGCTGCCTGTTCGTGGCCTTGTGGGCTGAGCAGGGATGCTGCTAGGAGCAGTTGCAGCAAGAGAAAGCAAAGAATTGCGTTGGGTGCTTTAGGCCAGGGCTGCTGCTCGGAGGCTCGTGGGCTCCTCCTGCCCTGTCTGCACCTCGCAAAGGCTCCCAGCCCGCCTCGTTTGCTCGTTCACCGAATTACACCACTTCTCCTCGGTGCGGGGTTAGTCCCTGCTGGAAATTCGGCTGCGCCGTCCCAGCTGATGATGACGTGAGCTCTTTCATGAAATGACACGAGCTCTTTCATTTGAAAGGCAGAGAAAATGGTGGTCACAGACTACAGAAATCAGGTTAATTTTCCTTAAACAGTGAAGCACAAAGAGGGAATGGGGAAGCAAAAACTACCGGGGAAGCTGTAACTCAATCTATAGGGTTCGGCCAAGGGATTCATAATCAGAGGGATGCTTACAAGTTTCCAGACTGATTGAATGCATTTCCTTTCCCCCATACAGGACTGCGCTGAGGTTGATTGGGCTCTCAGCGTGCAGCCAAACTGGGCTTTAAAATGATGATAATAATGGAGAGGGGAAGAAAAGAAAGTGCCATGCCAAGGGTTGAACAAAGCCATGTTTGTGGGACGGAGGAATATCTCTCATTTGGCTGACTGCTACGGCCAGAGAAGAGCATCAGGTAAACTTTCAGGCTTGCATGTTCTTTGTAGGGGACTGCTAAGCATTCCTGGGATTGATGCTTTTCTCCCTGCATCTCACTCCGATGCTGAAATGCCCAAGCACAGCAGCTGATCACCCTCCGTGTGAGCTCTCCCAGGCTGAGTACGTCCTGAATTTCTTCCTGCATGTTTCATTTCTTCCAGTAAACGTAGTCATGCTTCGCATTTATAACCAGTCCCCACTTTTATTTCTGGATGTTATTCAGATGCATTTTTACATCACTTTGGATTCTCTTCTTTGGAAAGTCCCTGTGGAAGTATCGGCCAAAATGAATAACAACCGGAAACAATAAAATGGAGAAAGATAAAATCAGGAAAAGTAAGCTTTGTTTGCAGATGTGAACAGCTTTTCCAGTAAACCACCAAATAAAGAGGTTCTTCAAACTCGGAAAGTCTGAAAATGGGGAGGTTGGGAAAGCAACTGGGCTCAGAGAAGCCTTGGATTGTGAAAAAAAATAGAAATCAAGACCATGACTCTTTCTCTTGAGAGTCTTTACTGAATGAGAGATAGGAGTGAGCCAAAATGTGCACATCACAGACGTGGCATCACCCACCCCTGAAGCCAGAGGGGAAAAAGGGTGATGCTCCACGGATCCAAGGGTGCTTTCAGAAGGCTGCTCCTTGTCTTGTTTTGAGCTTGTAAATGCACTTACATAAGATGAGCAAACACTGTAGAGAAAAAAAAAGCAACAGAGGTGCCTGCTGCAAAGGCAAAACGTATTTGAATCTATTTTTTTTTTAAAAGAAAGGATAAAGAGAGGTATGATTTATGGCAAACTAAACACCGTGAACACCTCTGCTCACGCACGAAGAAAATGAGTATAGATTAACCAATCATTCAAGTTATTCCTATTTCATTTACAAAGACAGACCATGAGTTGTGAATGGAGAAATATAAAGTATAACACCCAATGGCTTCTTTCAGTCTTTTGGTTTGCCTGGCATTTACATGAGCTCTGTGGTTATCCTCTCTCTGACGTCCTCTCTCTGGTGTTTCACCTCGAGTTCTTCCCAGTGCATGGAAGGAGGAGGAAGCAGGTTTTCAACAAGCTCAATTTTTGACATGAAGTGGGCCAAACCATTGATCTTTTTTCTTTGTTATTTGAGTTATGGTGATGCCTGCAGACACCTGTGTCCGGCCCCGGTGCCAGGGGTGGCTTTGCCTCTCCTTGGTGTTTGGAGTCAGGGGTCTGCTCTGAGTTGATGTTCATCCCACTTTCCTGCGGTGTGAGAAAGGGAAGATGCTCCAGGAAAAGCAACATTTTCCTGTGAGGGGATGGACCTGGGAATGGGATGGGACCCAGAAGAAGATCTGGGAGGGTGCCCCACTAATGTTCAAAGGGGAAGCTGACTTCCAGCCCTTTCTCAGCCCTCTACCAGCTCCCAGCTTGCAGGACACCGCTGAGGAACTTTGCTGCCACGCCAAGACCTCCCATGAAGAGCCGGTGGGGAGGATGTTTTCCTGCTGCTTCCAAGACAAGCTTTTAGGTGCTGCTTCAGCCTCAAAACACAAAGCAAACCTGTGGCCAGAAACAGGAGGATGTAGACTGAATTTCTGGGGTAGGAAGCAAACCCAAGCTAGCATCATCCTGATAATCACAAAAGAGACGGAGGCTCCAGCAAGCTGGTGGAACCACGCGTGCACGCATGCATCCAGTTCATATTTCTAGCAGGGGCTTTCCCCAGCTCCCAGAAGGCGTAGACGGACGGCTTCGCACCATGGGATCACCATCCCCTTTGGTCTCACTGCACAGTGGTGCATGCTCCTTGCTGAGAGAAGGAGGAGAGCTGGAGATGACGGGGAGCTTTGAGCTGCCACAAAGGAAGAGAGCGGGAGATGGAGGAGTTACATGGTGCCAAGGAACACCACTGGAGGGCCGATGGTGGTGCTGATAGGTCTGACGTGAATGTACCTTGGTGGAGATCCAGCTGAACACAGGATTAAACGTGAGTGTCTCCATGCATGCAAGTAGCTGTTAAATAAGCTCCTTTCCCTTTGAAGAAAGGGCTCCATGGCTGGTGTTGGCCGGGGATATTGTCAGGGTGCTTTACAGCGGGAATCCTGCAGCAAAAGGAGGAGAGCTGTTTGCTACCGGGAATGCACCAGGATTTTCTCCATCTGAAGTGACTAAAAGGAGCTCGCACTGGTGCACTCGCACTAAGCACATTTTATTGCAGTTCTCTGAATTCTAGAACCACTTAGAGGGTCGTCCCTTACATGGTGACTCTGAGCATGGCAGGCAAAAACATGTTGGACTCCATTTGCTCGGTGGGGCTTGGAGTTTGTGTTCTGCACGCCTTTGCAGAGTGCTGGCTCACTTCTGCTTCTCATCTAGGATGCCTTGTTTTCCTGACATCGTTTAGTCACACTTCGAGCTAATCAGTGCCAGAGCATTAATAAGTGTGAGCCTCCGCAATTCTAAGCGGCCATGTAAAACACTGGACACAGTAATCCCCCCTGTTGGTGTTTCTGCATCAGGTCCTGAAATCCCCCAGTTAAGTTTTGTACCAAGAAATGAGTAATTTTCTTTGCAAACTCATGTTAGCGGGACACTTCCAAGGTCCTGCCTCCCACTCCTGCGACGCATTAAGCACGTGGGAAGCAAAGCAAAGCCCATGTGCAGAGGGAGCACAGAGCCTCTGGCTTCGGGACTCACCACCGAGACACCCACGCGCCTCCCCGGCTGCAGCCACAGGTGATTTCCAGCCTCGAGACTGCTTTCCTACTGACTCCAAAAAGGCAAAAATTAATAAAATAATTAATGAAATTAGTAAAGCCCTCACCTTCTGGACTTTTTCCTCTTTAAGTCCGTCAAAGCAGCCACTACGTGATAGGCACCAGGAGTATGGTTTCTTTCTGGGCAGGTAATTCCATCTGCAGGCACGGCAAAGCTTTCGTGTCACATCCTGGGAGAAGCGTCTGGTACTGGCTACTGTCAGGGACAGATACGGGATTACACCGGACATTTATCTGGCTGAGGAATTTATATGATCCTAACTTCATCCTGTTAGCAGCATCTTAGGAGCTCAGCCTGAACAAACACTTTGACCAACTCGTTATCAAACTAGCAGGGAACAGAATGAGAGCAGGAGAGAGAAAATTACTGTTTTTCTTCAAGGGCTTCAGCATCTGTGCTTTTAAAAAAACCCCACTGGTTTTACATTATAGGGTGGGGAGTGGATTGTTAGGAGGTGTGAACTCGCACAGCGAGACCCCTTCACCGGCTCCAGCTGAGCAAGGCACCGAGGGCAGGAGCAGAGCGCATTCGCGTCGCCTTGAAGTGAGCGTAAATCCGTCTGCCAGGACAGCAGATCAGAAACTCGCTGGCGTGGGCGCGGGGTCCACGCGCAGGGCATGCAGCGCCCACCGTGACAGCCGTTTTGTCCAGGTCTGGGGTGTTGCTATAACACAAACGGGGACGAGAAATAATTAGGACTCGAGGGTGCCTTACATCCTCCTTCACGGCACGCTCTCTCGCAGCGTAGCACAAGAGCTGGTCCAGATCCCCATCAAAGCCTCCTCCTCCCGGGCACACCCCGCGTTTCGATCCGACCCTCGCCTCTGCCTGTTTCTGTGCCGCCAGTTTCCCGATGCTTTACTTACATTTGTTAGGAAAATGCAATTTCGAAAGGAAACCTGACTCTGCCGCAGCTTGCTGGTGCCCTCGGCTGCATCCACCCGACCTCAGGAGCATTTCAAAGGGGCCTGCGGACTCCCAGAGCTCTGCCTGACTCAGCCCAGTAGCCTGAACTCCTGCAACCCAGCCCGTGACTGTTCAAGGGCTTGTTGCTGCTTTTTGTTATTATTAATACTATTACTGTGCTTGTTCTGGCACAAACCCCTTTTTCTATTCTCTTTCCCTGCTTAGAATTTTGGTCAAAGTTTAACTAAATTTAGAGGAGCTAGAAAAACCACATAATTCAAAAGTAAATGAAAGCAGTGGCTGTTGCCGGGGGTGGCAGCCCTCGGCGTCGCCCCCGGTCGCAGCACGGCAGGCGGTCTGCTGGGCTCCGGGGACCCGGGGGGACCCGGCTGCTGCAGCCCTGCTCCGAAATACCCTTGGAAATGCAAATTTCCCTTTGCTGGAGGAGGGGGAGGGGGGCGCAGGGGTCCCCATGGGGCTGCACATGGAGGATGCTATAAGGTGTCCAGGCGGGAGGCGGGGAGCTGCCGCGGCCCGACAAAACGAAGCCCTTGTTCGTCCCTGCCCGTGCTGTCAGGCGCTGTGGGTGGGAGCGGGGGGATCTGTTTTCCCAGGCTCCCTGCCATCAGGAATTACTGAGCTGCCATGAAATGGGAGGAAATATTTCATTATAGGCACATGCGCTTCAATTTCACATGATGGAAACTTCAGGATCAGCTTTCCTGCCGCCCTCCCTCACTCCTTCCCTGCGTGTGCCTCATCCCCGCTGCAGCGGGGCACTGCTGGGCATCCCCAGCATCATCCTCCTCGCCCTCCATCCTCTTACCGGGGTCTGGGCACCCTCCTTGTAGCAGGACCCCTCCCTCAGCCCCGCTTCCCAGTCGCGCAGCACCTCCGGGTAGGGGAGCAAAGTGGGCACAGGTCAAACACAGACCTCAGCCCTAAAGCAAAAAACAAAGCAAAAGCTGTGCAAGATGTAACAGAAATGTGGTCTGGGAAGCAGAGCTGGAGGGAACCCCCACCACCCCGCTCACCAGGGCGTGGGGGCTGCCAGGCACCCCGGTGCGTGGAGCAGGGTGTGAGCTGCAGCCACCCAGCAAGGAAATACCGTTAAGGGCTCTTTTTTGCGTGCGTGAGAAGTTTTTTATTTCCGAGCAGCGTCTCTCAGGGCTTTCCGTGGCAAAGCACCGGGGAACCCCCGCCTGCCCTGGGCAGCGAGACCACCGGGACCCCTGTGCCACCCCGCGCCCGGTTTCTGCGGAGCGAGGAAACCCCCGGCGGACAAAGCCCACCCTGCCGCGGCGGGGTTTTTTCTTTCCCCAGGCGGCAGCAGCTTTCTGTCCCCGCGCTGCCTCTTCTCCCCGCAGTTAAACGCACCCCTCCTCTCCCGCAAATCGCAGCCAAAGCAGAACGAGGAGCGAAGCCGCAAAGAGGGGGAACGCAGCCGGGAAATTCACCTTTTGGGCTCGGTGGGCTCCCAGCCCCTAAGCAGCGCTGCAGGGGGGCATCTCCCGGGGCGGGGGGGGGATGAAGGGTTGCACCCCTGGCCTGGGGTCCCCTCCGGGGTACGGCGGGGCAGCCCCCGGGGCAGGCAGGGCGGCGGCG
>Ga0065711_1029444_pt1 | contig 36188 bp, 18 predicted proteins | sample Hoacrofraction12_FD_59098 | JGI IMG/M metagenome (GOLD analysis project Ga0065711, IMG submission 59098) | Hoatzin crop microbial communities from Cojedes, Venezuela - Epithelial fraction 12 v2 (version 2) | ecosystem: Host-associated > Birds > Digestive system > Esophagus > Crop | place...
CCCCCCCCCCAACACAGAGAAGGGATCCTATGATTTCTTATTTCACTGTGCTTTGAGAGAATAAAGTATCAAAAAACCTCAGGTCTAAACTGGACCACAAGGATGAGAGATCCACATGAATGGCAGCTAAACCAGGGAGCTGTTTTCTGACATGGTGATGTTATCTGGACAGTTTGTGGCAGAGTGAGAGACCAGATTAAATCCACAGGGGGAAAAAAACCAAACAACACAACTCCAGAACAGTACAGCTGATGGTCCAGTGGGACTGACTGAAGGTTTAGGTAATTTAAGAGGTACAGACTGAAGATGTAATATGGCAAGGAATCGTAAAAAGCCTTCTAATTCAGCCTGTACATAATTGTTTTAAAATTCTTTATGGGCTAGACCGGACTGTGACTAAACTGTTTAAGCAGGGTCTTAATTCGCGTAGGAGCAGCTGACAATGTCAGAACAATTACTTTGTACAGCTAAGACTGTAGAGAACTGTAGAATTGTAGAATATTGTAAGGGAAAAGACAGATTTCACAGGCTTAGGAGGGATTAGGGGGAAGAGCAGAGATGTAATGGTCCTAGGCTGTTAGATGCTTTGGAGAACTTACCTTAGTCACACAAGCAACCCAGACAAGAAAGCTGCTTGCTAAAATGGATGTGAGGAAAGCTTGGCAAGTTCTCTTGCAAGTGAAAACCAGAAGAAAAGTTGAAAGTGACGAAGAGCTGAACTTTCCGAGGCCTCAATTGCATTAGGAGAGTGAAAAGTTCAATCTCCCATTGCTTGTCCTCTTTCTTCAGCTCCCTCATTCCTCTGCTTTTGGACACCTGGCTTGGCCACATGGCATCAGCTGAGACAATGCCAAAACAAGCCTGGAATGCACATGGGAGACCATTTATTTCACTTGCTTTCTATAGGGAATCTACAGACACTGTAAGTGTGGACTCCAAAAGGCTGAACTATTCCAGCATCTCCAGTGAAGTCTTTAACGTCATCAGTGGCATTAACTACTAAAAAGCCAGGTGCTGCTCATATTCACTGACCAATTTCTTCCGCACAGCATTGCAAGGGTTCTTAAGCGGTTGTTTCTCAATACAGAGTTGACAATACTGAGGTTTTCGGTGAATTAAAAAAAAAAGAGTTAAATCCTTGGAGGAACTAATAATTTAAGTAGCTGGCTAGGTGAGCTAGATGAATTGAGTTGTGGGACAGTTAATACATTCAACACTCTCCTCTTAGCACAGAAGGCAGCACTTGTTTTGTGTCTGTTGGGCAATAAAGCCACTGAAAGGACTAAGCTGACAGATCAGAGTGTGCACCACTTGGTATCAAGCATCTTGATCAGATAATATCACTTTACAAGCATCATACGATAGCCCAGGTAACAGTGCCAGGGCCTCAGTGATGTAAGGGAACTTCCAAACAGAATAAAGTACCCTATATATGCCATGGAGATAAATGACCAGGCAATTAGTAAAAGCTGTGTGTAAATTAAATTATTTAGGAAGTTAAAAAAATAGGCAGAGGTATAGCTTTTTGACATTTTCCCTTTCTGCTTTCCACTCCAATTCCCCAACCCGTGACCATCTGTACCTGTCATTCACTCACTCCTGCCAACTCCAGGAAGATAGAAGTGTGATAAAATAGTAGCCCTGCTAACGCACTTTGCTTTGTGTTAACACAGTTACTTTGCTTCTCTGTATTTGACTAGTCAATTTGTGTCCCATTTTGTTTCTACTGAGCAAGCAAGGACGTTCTGTGCTCTTTTTTGAGTGACTTTTCGGAGGGTGGCACTAATCACTTCTACATTTATCTGCTTGGCAACTGCACCAGTATATGTCACATTATCACATTACAAAGCAATGTGATGATTGTTAGCTATATTTCCTTTAAATAGGCCTATGTGTATGACTCTCACGTAAGTACCATGACAGCAGTAAAGTAATTCATAGATGCTCCCCCCCCTTATTTCCACACCTATGGACTTTGCCTCAAATCCTCTACAAGTTCATAGATTAGACTGGAATTTGAATAGCATGATAACCTATTGTTCTCTAAAATACACACAACTTACAAACTTCAAAGTTGCAGCGCAAAAGGCAATTAAATTGAGACTTCCTGCTTCCCTTCTATTCCCTCGCAATGGAGGATCCAAAAAAATAGTTTCTTCTCCCTCTGTGTGTGACCTATTGCACCTTCCCCTGTTCATTCTCATGCAGTTCATGTACTCCAAAGGATCAGATCCCCACAGAGAGGGAAGCCCAGGTACATTTCTCTCAGCATTATCCCATTTCAACATATACAATACAAAATATCAGACTCGCACTGCTGCTGCTCCCTTTGCAGTGCTGACCTCCCAAACACAACATTCCAGATTTAGTGATACACATATCGATGGCCACACGTAGCCCTCAATAAAACAGGAAAGCAGAAGTTTTTTGTCTTTCTGAGTGCTCAGAGAATGTATGTTAAGAAAATGACTGTTTGCTGGAAATCCACCTTCACATGGTGGATTTCTAACATACCAGAAATGGGTCGAGACCCAGAATGGCTTGCAAGTACTAGCATGTTCCAAAAAGAGAAAAAAGGTTGCTCAATCAGACACCTTGTTCTTCTGCTGGGATGTCAGTATCCCTCAGCACCGCTCCTTCCTTAATTTTCTCCTTTTCAGAGAACAAACGCTTGGTAAGCAAACGAATGAGCATCTCTGTAGGATCTGCTGGTCTCCCAGATCTAGGCTTAAAGAAAATGCAAGTGATACAGAGTTCTACATCATACAGTATCAAACACTCCTCTGACTAAAGCTGTAATGTTTTTCTTGGATTATGTGACTGCTAGAGTCATTACTCTACCAGTCTTGAAAAGATGAGGGCTGTGCAATTTTCATCCTGTGATGAGACAATGGCTGTTTCATAAAAATAAAACTGCCAACACTGTGATGCATCTGCAGCTGAGAGCGTACCCTCTGTGTGCCATTTTAGCTCTGGTTCTCTGTGTATGTCTAAGGAAATATTCAATATCCCCCTCACCTCTTCCCCTCCCCCTCTCACTTTCTTCAATTTTTTATTAAGTATGTGCTCTACACTTGCAATCTGATATCTAACTCCCATCCCTCAGTGCGGCTACACTACTATTCTATTAAAACTATGTTACCCAGCTACACACTGCTCCCTCTTCTATCAGAAAGATGTCACGGTTGCACTAAAACCTCTCCCTACAAAGCCACATCTGTTCTTTAGGGCCAGCTACTGCTGGATCTTTCATTCAGCCAGGGAACTATCAGCCTCTCAACACTGTTAGGCAACTAGCAGATGGCTAGATCCAGGCTCTTGAACAGTCACTGTAAAGATTAGTGACCAGTCAGAACTATCTTGTCAGCTACAGCAGCAGAAAGGAGTGGTGTTTGACCTCTGTGCAGCAGGAAGAAATTACACTGCAGCAGCATGTTATTGAGGTAGCTTGTTCTTCACATCACCCTTTACACTCCCAGTTTCTTTACAGCAAAACAGAAAATAAAGATCCACATTGTCAGATTCTCAAAGATCAACATACCCTTGCTACTGTCAGAGTCTCCACAGAAGGAAACTGAGAAAAGAAAGGTTAAGTAACCTCTATAAGGTCACTAACATCCAGCACAGGGTGAACCCAGTGATAAGAATCCAAGATCTTTAAAAGATATCTCCTCAATAGGAGGAGAGAAAAAGCCATTGATTAAATGTGACCTTGAGAGAGAGAAAAAGCCATTGATTAAATGTGACCTTGCCCAAACGAGGCATCAGCCCCAAATCATTGTGCAAAATGGAAACCTAAACCTTACCAAAGACATCTGGACCACTACATAACAAAATCAGGAAACTGAGTTTATTCTGATGTACTAGATGCATTTAACAGTTTCACTCTGCAGTTGTTAACGTCTCTTTTCTGGTAGAAGCATTAACAACACCTCTCCCATCCCAGCCATATTATTTTTTTTTTTTTCCACTACTGTGCCTGTTTCACCTTTTGAAAACTTATTCATCCCTTTCTCAGAGCTAGCAGCATTTTTTTCACTGCTACCAGACAATTAGAGTGCAGTATTTATTATGACTTTTTGCGTACATCTCTGACATAAGCCCTGAGCATATGAAAGCAGTGCATATGCTACGCTGGCTCATACTGACGACCCATTTTGTTTTCACAACACATATCCTACTTCATCTGTAAAAGCTTCCATTTTTTGTTCACAGTATCACACAATCCAGCCGCTACTTTGCCTCAGAAATGGGAGTTTTTTGACATTTTCTTTCCAGTGCACTGTTTCTGCTCCTTCAGTCACATAAGCGAACCAACTGGTCTTTCAAAATATTTTGCCTCCTGCTGCTCTCTGAACACCTCTATTAATGTAACACAACTGGGGTTGGATCTACAAGAATGTAACAATAAAAAATATATTCCCAATATTTACATCTGCAAGAAATGTCCATAAACTAATTTAGTCATGTAACCAAAACACCTATGCACAAATGCCAAATGTGCTCAGTGCTCCAGCAGCCTCTGCTCCCATGCTCCCCTTTCCACTGCTCAGCAAGAGAAAGCAGTGCAGGCCCCCCCCCGCCCCAGAACTGCAGCTGGACAGACAGCAGTAGCTTCAACACTTACCGACCAGCCAGCAGCCCACGTAGTGCTCCCACAGCACTGCAGTACCAGAATCAGGCACCAGTGAAGATTAGGGACCCAGGAACTGGGTCTTGCTACCGCCTCTCATTACACCCATCTTTTTCTGCCCCCTCCCTCCTTGTCCCTGTTAGCAGGATCTGTCGGTTTTGTTCTCCTTTAGGACAGCGAAGCTTTGAACCAACACCTCATCTCTTCTGCAGACTATGTAGCCACAGCCTGGGAGGCCCAGCTTTGAGTGACTGCCCTGCTCCAATATGCCCCAACTTTTACTTTCTAGTCAGGGCCCACAGGGACTTTATTAGCCCCAGGCAGTTTTTCTGGGGACCCCCACCAGCCTCCTGCCATGGGTCCGGGGGCTCCAGCTCAGCTCAGGTCGGAGGACCCCATCCAGCCCTGACCTGTGTCAGACCCTCACTGGGGGCAGCTTGTCTCCAGCCTGGCCTAGAGTCCTTTCTCCTCAATGGACCTTGGACTACACTGCTGGAGGGTCCAGCTCCAGCGCTGCCTCCAGCCCCATCTCTTGCTGCTCCTGGCTGGACCCCAGCCAGACCCTGGACCTCACTCAGCCCCAGCCATGTCAGGGTTGTCATTGGAGCCTGTCACCTGCCCCCAGCACTGCCCATCTGGCTCAGACCCCAGGGGATGGCACCCCATCAGGAAGGGCACAGCCACGATAGGGTGGTCCCGGCTACTGCCTCAGCCCACCTCACAGAGCAGCCTTGCTGGCACGAGAGGGAGGATGTGGGGGAAACAGCAGAGGTAGAGATCGTAAGACAGTTTGACAAAATAGCATCTCAGCCTCCAGTGGATTCTCCCTCCTGGGGCTAGCACACTTGACAGCTTCTTTGAGCCAAGCATCTGTTAGCTCTTGCCTAGTCCAAGAAAACCTGCAAACCCAAATCCAGTTATAACTCAGAGGCTAATGAATTCTCTAGCACTTGCTGCTGCCAAAACTCAGGGCTGCCTGCCCTCTGCAGTGTTATTTTTTCCTCTAATGTTAGATCACCCTGGAACGGATTGTGCTACTTACATTAACCACAGGACTGCTCATGCTGTAAATTAAAGAACCCTTTCTGTAGCCTTGCATCTTCTGCTCTTTGTGCCACAAATCCCTCCAGCTGCGTTGTTGATATACCAAGCACTTGGCAAATAATTTGCCTAGAAACATATTGCTACAGCTGTGTCCACAGCTAACTTGCTGTCACAGCTTGTGTCTGTAATCCTTCTACGCTCTTTTGAAGCTAGCACAGAATTGTCAAATGGCTAACTTTCCCTTCTGTTCAGCTCCACAAGCAAACAGCAAGGCACTTCAAAAAACTATCCTCATACACTGCTGCTCCAGCTCTTTGGCAACTACCCATTCTATAATGCCTGGCATCTAGACTAACACCCACTAGATACCTAGCCGTTGGCATAACATACATAGATGAGGTGTCCTGTGCTCTTGCCTTGTCCTTGCACAACACACCAGACCCATAGTCCCAGTGGCCGCCCCTTTCTATGCTTATTTTTGAAAGTAGGGCTGTGACAAATCCTTCTCTCTCAAGCACACCTTGAAAAGAGAGCCTAAAACGACTTTCCTATAATAGGCAACAAAACTGAGGGTTGATTACTTTCTCTCTCACATTGAAGCTTTCTCTCTTCTTGTGCTGCATCTTTGTTGCTCTCTTTTTTATTTTGTTTTTGGATTGCAGTCTACTTCTAATGCCATAAAAAGATAAATGAAATCAGTCATAACAGCCCTGCTAGTCAGAGCAGCAGCAGGAACACTGTACTTGACCTTTATTTCAATAGAAAAGCAGTTTAGTTTTTTTATTTTTTCCCCAGAACACTGCAACACATCTCTACGCAAAACTAAATATCTGTTTCTGTAATTTCAACTGTTCTATTAAGCAAAAAGTAGTATACAGTCTTTCTAAGTGCTCACTTTGGGAGCATCAGCCACAGAAACCACACAGCACCTCACCTGTGTACAGAACACCCTACTGTCAGTGGGGAATCTAATTCAAGATATGTGAAAAGTGTGCTGACAGCCCCAGCACACACCCTTGAGTTCATCTCCGTCAGAGACTCACAGTTGGAGCACGCTAAGTATTCACAAGCATAATCACAGGAGAACATTTTCCTGTAAAGATAACCTGCCTATCAAATCACTCCAAGGAATGTCCTAGAGACAATCTGCCCTCTGACCATTGCTAGATAAACCTAGCTCATGTTTTATTTCCAGTCACTTGGCATCATGACAAGAAGTACAGTGCAAATACGGAAAAGGTGTCCTGACATCTCCATCATCCAGTATGATTTTCATGACATGAATATGACAGTGCTCGTCAGCACCTCCTACCCACCCGCAGCACCTCTCTCTCTGTTACCTAAAAACCAGTCAAAATACAACCTAAAGAAATGACAATCAGTCCTCTAAGGATGTGGTCTGCATAGCGGCCTTGACAAAAATGCACTAGCCATGGGGAGAAAAGGAACTATTAAATAGCTGAGAGATGACACCTTCCCTCATTAGTCCGACAGACAGCTTACCGATGGGTATTACCTTACATTTCAGTACAAATCATGAGACCAAGCAGTGAAGCCACACAGGAGAAAGGGGCACCTGGGGACCTGCTGTCACCATGGTAATGCAGGTGCACCACTCACACCTTGGTTCTCCTTGTCTCAACAGCAGGCAGCAAGACTTTTTTTTTTTACGTATTGTAATTCAATCACTGCACAGAAGCAAGACCTCCCTTTACTCTTCAGTTGATGTTATGCTCTGAACAGCTTTTATAGTGCATGAAGTACGTTGGAATTAGCCTCCAGGGCAGAGGTATGCAGGCACGAGTGCCCCTCCACCTTAAGCATTTCCCTGGAGAGCCCTTGGTAGACATCAAACCTGCCATAAGTACTTGCCTAGAGCAACGAGGCACATGAATAATGGTGAGCTATATGAACATCTTTCAAGACCAGTACCCCATGGTTTACAACAGGAGGTGGAGGGCAGCTGCTGTGCCCAAGGGGAAGCCTTTCTCTTGGGCAAACAACATGGCAGGCAGGAGTGAGCCACAGGAAACGGGCCCTCAGCCCCCGCTACCCTCCTCCTCCTCCCACATTTCGGCATCTTTCAGGCTACAGGCCGCTCACCAAACTGAGCATATTTCACCACACACACATCAGCCACAGTCACAATCACCATAAAAGTGGCCTCCTGCCATCACCAGACCCTCAATGCCTTTTGTTCTGGTCCTGTAAAAGGGGTATGTTTATTGCGGTGCTGGGTGCAAGGGGGATCGCTCCTCCTAACCTGCACACCGAGTCACGAAGCATGAACCTATTTATTACAAAGCTTAGCTAAGTAGGCTGGACTATTGTAACTATTTCTAGGAATTCATTATCATACTCCACCCCCCTTTAGCACTTGCACAGTGTCGTCTGGTGGTCATCTGTGGGGGTCTTCTGGATGAAGTCTCATAGTCTTCCTCACTGAGTGCTTTCACCTTTGGCTCAAAAATTCGTGAGTATTCTGTGTTGGCTGAGTCCCGAACCATAGGACCAGTTTCAGCTAGAGAGTTGCTTCTTACAGACAACAAAATTCTGGTTATCAGTCCTTGTTTCTCTTCGTTTGTCTCACAAGTAGTGCTTGTTAGCTACATTTGAGCTCACAACAGTCTTTGTTAGCAAGGTTACAAAGAACAGAACTAAACTGAATAACAGTGTTTAACTCTTAACATAGATGAAAAGTTATATAACAAAATTAAACTAAAGCTATAGCAAAATCGAACTAATCGTCAATTTCCCACATCATGGCACCAGCGTGATAAAACTCTTCTGCAATCAATGGCATGCGGCGCATGGCTGTAGGTCCACCAGGGAATGGCATGGAGCCCAGGCACTTCTGCCTGCCAGAGAATGGTATGAGGCCCAGACATGTCAACCCGCTGAAGAACAATGTGGAGCCCACAGGTGTCAAGCCACCAAGGCATGGTGTGTGTCCAATGGCTTCCAATCCACCAGACAACAGTGTGAATCCCATTGAGGTGGATCCACCTGAAGACGAAGAAGAACCAATGGAGGGGGGTCCACCTGCCACAGGGATGACCTGACTCTACAGAAGCACACCCTGGCTGCTTCCGTGAGATTGCACCAACAGTGTCACAGGAGCACCTGGCCAGCTCCCTACTGGCAGCCCAGCCTCTACATCCAACATTAGCTGGGAGAAGACAAACGCTATGAACTTCCCGCAGGCTCACCTCCAACATTGTCCACCAACAAAGACGTCTTCATTTGCTGGTTGTGAAGGGTGGCATGGGTCCTTCTTTCCCATTGCCTGGCACCGTCGCCCCTCGGGAAGAGCTGCCATCTCTTCCGCACCAAGGCCCGAGGGAGAAGCGAGAAGAGGGCCGGGCTTGCATCGAGCTGCTGCCTTCCCCAGATGCCGAGGAACATCCCCACCAGCTGTCCTGCCTTCCTCAGATGGGAAGGGGCATGCCCAACCTTGTGCAAGGTGGCCTGTCCCACTGCCACCCAGGCCCTTCCTTCACACCATCCCCAGCATCAGCCCCAGCCCTGACCTCAGGCACAGCACCACGACCAGCTGCCCCGCGGGTGGCCTTGGTCCTGCCGAGCACAAGGCGGTGGTCCTCTCGCCGTGTAGGCCCCTTCTCCTGGCCATGCCTCACCCGTCCTGAGACCACGCCAGGCTGTGTCACGAGTCTTGCTAAAGGCTGAGGAAATGGCAGTCTCAGGTCTCCCCTTGTCCTGCTAGGACAGGCACCTTCTCAAATCAAGGCTCATGTTGCTCCGAGCATAACTTGTCCTGGGTGAAGCTGTGCTGTGTGTTCCATGGTGTCACATTATCCTTTGTGTTCCTCCAAGCCATCTTCTGGCAGATGTGGTCCCTAGCCTTCATGGAGAATGAAGGGAGGATGATCAGCTAATTGTTTCTGGGATCCTCTTGTTTGACTGTCTTGAAGATGAGCCCAATGCCTGCTGTTTTCTAGTGCTTAGGAACTGTCCTTGATTGTCATGACCTTTAAGGTGACAGACAGGAGCCCTCACAGTGACTTCCACCAACTCCATCCGCACCCTTGAATGCAGCCCCCTTTCGTCACTTGGACTTGTGCATGCCCGTTTGGATCACACGCTCCCTAACTGTATCTTCTGTCGGCAGTGCTTCATACTGCGGACTCTGCTAGTGGGCTTGGGAACTGGGAGGCTTGAGGACACACCTTACTCCTGGGAACTGAGGGAAAGCATTATTCCACAGTTTATAGGTCTGATTTCTTCTTCCTGATTACTCTCCTCCACCTCATACATGCTGCTGGCATTTTGCCTCCCTTCTGACTTGGAAAAATACATCTTCTTTCACAGGGGAAGAGTGTATTTCATCTCCTGGGGTACAGCAGACAACTCTTTGCTTCCCTTCAACTCCTTCAAAACTGCTGTAATGTCACAACAGCTGCATCATATTTTCTCCCACTTCAGGATGTTTGCAGGTTTGTCTTTTTTTTACCAACAGAACCCCTAGCCTTACACACAGCAACCTTGCCAGCTCATGATTAAATTCTGATGTCCCTTTCATTACAAAAATGTAAGTTTTGAAAAGAACAATACAGGTATTTCATTCAAAGTCCTCTATTATTTCTGACCAGACTGTAAACAGAGCAAGACATGTTGTACAGAACTGCTGTCTTAAATAACTATTTCTATATTGATCTTCCAGACATTGAAAATGTTTTCTTCACCCAATATCATATGGAAAATCACCCTTTTTATCTCCCACATGCACTTCACTATTATTAGATTTGGTGTTCAGAGCAACAAATGCCTTGTGTCAAGAAGAAAAAAAAAAAAGAGCTTGATTTCACCCTAGCTTGAATCTCTGCTCTCTTTGGTATGATACAATCCATGGTTTCATCTCTACTATCTGCTTCCTGAGTATCAATGATCAAAAAAATTTCAAAGCTAGACTGCTTTTTCTAGCTGTGCTCCTCTCACTTCAAAAGAAGACAGTCATCACACGCACAGCATTTTTTCAGCTCCAGATTTATATACATGTAAATACCAGAACACGGACAGATCAAACTGGGATTAACGAGGGGAGCAATTTGCTGTTGGGCTCAGATAAGTCAGACTTTTAGTAAAATACTGGCATGTTCTTGCAGCTAGAAAAGTTTCAAGCTCTACAGCTCCATGCTGTTTTAGAAACAATATATTAATTCTACAACAGTTGCTTTGCTGCCTCTTTCCTTTTGAGGAAGAGGGATATACTGCAAGATAGGGAATAAAAATCTGACCACACCTAATCACGTGCTCCACAACGGTACCCTTACTGGAATTATTCAACAATAGTATTGCCTGAACCTTTTGCGGGTTGCTGCTCTCCCAAAGCTGTTTAAATAACTAGCTTAGTGCTGGGGACAACATGTTATTTGATTTCAAGATTCCCCTCTGAATAACACATATTTCCAAAACACAACAACAACAGACTGTTTTTTAAAAAAAATAAAAAAACAACCAACAAACCCTAAAATTCCTAAAAAAAGCAGGCACACAAAGATTATTTTTGGCTTACGGTACAACTTGGGCAGCTTATAGTTTGCTTTCTAGAAGTTCCCTCTCTGATCTAACGTACACAGGAAAGGCTCTGTGCCCAATCACACAATTTCCAATTCCGATCAACCCATTCACCTACCTCAGAACTTCAGGAAAACATTCTCACATTTGAGGAGAAAAATGAAAAAAGAAAATCACAACTTAGAACCCATTATTGAAGAGCACCAGGTATGTTCAGATTAGATCCAAAATCTGATTTTATCTCTAGGAGGAAAGATTCCTGGACAACAAAAGACAGATAAAAAAGAGGGACACTCACTATAATGCTGCAAGAATGTATTCTGTCCTTCATATTTCACTCACCTAGCTTATGGAGGTTTTACACGAAGTTAACAACAGTGGTCCTTTACAGAAATTACCTAAAAAGAAAAAGGGGCAGGTAAGGAAGATACATAGCCCAACAACAGAAAATTAAATTGTCATTGCTTTTTTTTTTCCCTGTCCTTGGAGGTGGATTTTTGAGGAAACAATGTAAAATAGGACTGCTGAGCTGTTTTTGCTTCTTGTGTGGACAACAATGTTATACATAGAAGGTGTTGTAGTGGAGACACTTGTGTGAACGGAATGGCACAGAAGCTTACTGCAACACTGGTGACCGCCAGCTGTTCTACTTACAGAGACTTGAGTTGGTAAATTGGGATTCTGAAGTCCCTTGTTTAGCTGACACCCATGACTACAGATATTTAAGAAGTCTGCAAGTCCTGACAATATTTAGACATGTTAGAGTTATTTCTGCAAATCCATAAAAGTATCAAAAATATTTCAAATAGAATGAACATCTTGGACTATCGTTCACACCTCAACACAAATGAGAATTGACACATTCTTTTGCCTAAGTCCTTGAGTGCTCAGTCTTGTCACAAATCTCAGAGCTCACTGGATATTCCTCAACAACGTCTATGTCCCACCAGATTACAGCTTTTTTGAGAGTGAGTTCACAGGAAAGGCGAGGCATGAAACACTGCCATCGAACCAGAGCACCAGTTGGTTAGAGCTCTTACCTAGGAAATGAGATTCACGGGTTCAACTGCTTCCTCAGTGTCTTTCACAAAAACTGTTCCTCAGACAAGGCCTAGATAATAATTTTTCATAATACAATATATTTAAAAATGGCAGCTTGACCTCTGTGAAATTCAAGTGTGGAAGAAGTACTATTCAGCAGTTTCAGGTATGCAAAAATAGAGTTTTTGTTACAGTATTAATCTGACTTAGTACAGCACCTTTCAAAATATTTCTGCTGTTAAGACTTTAAAAGAAAACATGAAAACCCCTATATAACCCAAAATAATCAAAAGCACAAAAATGTCCTTTCTTCACTATACCAGAACAACTCTTCCCTCTCATAAATGTAGGGTATAATTTAAATGCTGATCCTCTTGGAATGTTTCTATCCTCTGTCTTCTAAAAAACAAATGAACTTTGACCTTAATGAATTAAACTTATTTAATTTATATACCTGGTATTTATATGAGGCCTCTTCAGTCATTTCCAGATGGCAGTCTTTAATCCTTGGAATACTGATATTCCCTCACTCCCCGCAGTGTCAATCCCTGCACAAAAAAAAAGAGGAAAAGTAATTCATTTTAAGATACTTTAGTTTCACTTTGAAGTATGGCAAAAAGTTATTTGGAAGATAACATTTACAGCAAAGGTGGCAATTTCTATTCCTATCCTTCCATGTATCACATAAACCAACTCAAATCAGGCTTTTATTTCTGGGACTTTGGCCCAAGCAAAGTATGTATGTCAGTTTACTTCTCCCAGTTCTTCCATATGTCACATCTACAAACTTCTGTACAGGAGATAGCTAGATACAGCTTAAGAAGGGTTTTTTAAGTTGCTTTCATTTCAGTCACCCTTCTACCTCTCCTTGGAACCCAAAACCTTTGCATTCAGACTGCCAGTAAAATCCAGAAGTACGTACATCACTCAGCTCCAAAAAACCCTAGTTTTTAAATTGCTGATGTCCACATTTAAGGAGGAGACTTTTCTGATTAAACAACATGGATTGATGTAATTTCTACAAATGGGGTTGGCTACACATATTCATTCACTCTTTCTGTGGCAGTTTGCTGTTGCCTCAGTTTCTTATTTCCTAGGTTTTTCTGTAACTGTCTCTGCCACGGAGAAAAAAGCTGGTGAAGAGTTTAGGGAACAAGTCCTGTGAGGAGCAGCTGAGGGAAGTGGGTTTGTTTAGTCTGGAGAAAAGGAGGCTGAGGGGAGACCTTCTCGCTCACTATGACTACCTAAAAGGCGGTTGTAGCGAGGTGAGTGTTGGTCTCTTCCCGAATAACAAGTGATAGGACAAGGGGAAATGGCTTCAAGTTGCACCAGGGGAGGTTTAGATTGGATATTAGGAAAAATTTCTTTACTGAAAGAGTTGTGAAGCATTGGAACAGGCTGCCCAGGGAAGTGGTTGAGTCACCATCCCTGGAGGTATTTACAAGATGTGTAGATGTGGCAGTTAGTGACATGGTTTTGTGATGGAGTTGGCAGCGTTGGGTTTGTGGTTGGATTCAATGTTCTTAAGGGCCTTTTCCAACCTAAATGATTCTATGTTCTATGATTCTATGATTTTCTGACTCTTACTTGACTTTAAGTTTTTAATTCCTCCATGGGCTCACCTGTCCCAAGACTTTTGCAAATAACATTAGTAAGTGGAAATAGATTTTTTTTTTCTCCTGTACTCACATTTTTACACTCTAATATCTTCCTTTCCCTCAACAAACCTGACAGACTCTTTTCTGTGTGTTTGGGAAGACCACTACAGCAGCACAGGCAGAAGGGGGAGCAGGAGGGGCAAGAGGACACGGGCTAGCAAAGGGGATGAACTCAGCTTGCTTAAATGGCCAGGCAACCCTGCACTACCGAATTAAAATAGTTGCCCACTGGCAACAAATAAAATGGTGTCCACTTTTTGGATAGGCATTTTTCCAAGAGCAAGCTTGAGAGAACCAAGTACCAATTCCTTCCTCCTGGAAAGGAATTCAGATTTCTGTACCAAAACAGAATAAGACGACTTTCAAATTTTTCACACAAAACGATCGGTTCATTCTAAAGGGGAAAACATGAAAAGGAACAAGTAAATCTCCATATGAAAACTTTAGTCTTGCCCTTAGAGAAAGGTCATGACTAAACTAATTTGAGCTACATAATAACTCTGTGTCCAAGTATCTCTTGCCTTCTCTGACCAGTGGCTGTATAATCAAGTATTTGGAAAGACTTCACTGATTTTCCTAAGTCCCACATGATGTTTTTACTCCTTGAAGTTTGCTCTTTTACTTCATCTGCTCCAGAGAAACAGATAGAATAACCTATTTTAAAGTGTTCTGTAGCATATGCCAGAGTAAGAGCATCAAGAGTTGGATTTACCCATATGTTAACAGGCAACAGAGGGACAGAATTTGTTTCAGGCTAGGAAAATTTCTCCTCTCTTTCCCACTCACCAAAAACCTGCAGACTCTGCAACACTACATCACTTTAGATAAAGTTATTTTTCAAAAGCCTAAGCTAAGAATTTCCCAAATGCATGCTGCATTTCAAACTGAGCACTCAGATTTATTCTGCCTCCCCCTGTATACCCTGCTAGTAGGATATAAACACTGTCTCCTACCCCAACAGCTGTAGTGGTAGTGGAAGAGCTACATAACGAAAGTTCTGAAGTGGTTCGTGAGACATGGAAATAACGCAGTTCTTTCATGTTTTGTCAAACTCTACCACCAGATTTACGATTTTTGTCTCAGGTCTTGAGAAGATTGGTGGTTTTAAAATTCAGCTTCTAGAGAGAAGGGTCAAGCGGGAACGATACCTTTCATTCTAAACTAAAACAATGCTGGTTCTCTGCCTTGTGTTTGTGGAGAATTTGGCCATACCTGGAAGAAGAGGGGAAAAATTCCAATCTGTTTAATATTTCATAGTTATATGCCAAAAGTACATTATTATTTTTGGTGCAGGATGATTGTGGATGGCAACACAAAACACAAAATATATGAATTTATTATTGACTAACACCAAGCTAGCTTCACAACCAGGCAAAGTTCCAGTAGTGGCATGGGGGCTGTAGTCAAGCTGTGTCCCTAAGCTGTGTGTTTTTCAGAGCACTGAAAATCCAGACTGTTTCCTACAATTTTGCTTAAGCTTCTGAGAAGCCTTAGACCAGATCTGTCTGCCAACTCTTGCTGAACACAATAGCCCCTCAGTTACAAAGAAGTTTGGTCATACTTTTCAACACCTTGTGAAAATATTGCTAATCAGTTTTGACAATGTACACAGAAATTAAGTCTCACCTCTATGAGTGTATTCTCATCATAACAGAAATTAAACTGAAATAAAGAAAAACAGAGTGACTCCTTCTCAAGTCGATAGAAGAGATCAGGGCTAGGGTCATCAGTTCTGAAGCTCTTAGCTCTTCGTTTTGCACTTCCCTGTTCCTGGCCATTCTGGTTCCAGGGGCAGCCATGACATGAACATCCACTCAGGAAATTAGCTAGGATGTTCAGCAACAGACACAGGTTGAGGGTCTTTCATATCCCCTCGTCATGAGGAGCCTAGTGGAGAAGACCATCTGAATTTGTTTTTACATCTCTCACTAGAAAGTATGACAGAGTTTCTTTACAGGAAAGACAACTGCTAGAGCACAAGTAAGCAAGCAGCCAGCAGCCAACATAATTAAAAAAAATACAGACTGATTTAGCAGTACTCATTCATTCATTTTTTTCCAGTGCAAGAAGAAAAACAGTGCCAACTACAAAGCCCACATTGCAAATGGTACTCAATCCACCCCACAGGGAATGAGTAAGAAGTCTGGCTGGTAAACACAGGTGTAGATCAATATCATTATTCTAACAACACAAATAAATGGCTCCACACATATTTAGTGTTTAATTTTACAATAATATATTTTTTGTTGCTCTTCCACAGGACAGCTATGAAATAGAAAACAATTAATTAAAAAAATTTTCCTGATTTTCCTTATTCCACCACAAAATTTTAAAAGCACATCCTTAAGCTAAAAGCTTGCACCACTAGTGAAGCCAGAGCAAGCTGTGATGACTGATAACATATTCTATCCATCCTTTTCAGCTGCTCATTGATGCCTACAGCAGATTCCTACTGTGACTGCTTAGCCAACAGAAGGGATCATGAGAGTGATTTGTGCTCAGCTATAAGTAAAACCAGCCAGCTTGACCATTGGTTGTGCTCAAACACGGTCCTCTGTTTGCAGATCAGATTATACCATCAGCAAACCCAGGTGGTACTCAGCTGCTGCTCACCACCCACCCCAGCCTGCTTTCTCTTCCTCTTAGCAAATGTGATTTCCTTCTCAGGTAGGCTGGCACAGCCTTGCAGAACCCAGTTCAGCCAGAATAGCCTGAGAAGTCCAACAAGAGCACAAGCTCACATGGACAGAAACCTGGGAATGAATGCCTGACCTCAGCCTTGAACAGCTTCAGCCAGTGAACAGGCCCTGGAAATCAGAGTGGGTTTCATGGGATGGCTGACAGGAGCTGATCGCTTACTGATATGGAAAGGACCAGTCCCATTCCAGTCCTACATCCCCATCCCTTCACTTGGACAAGGTCTGGCAAAGAATCATCTCACTACATGGTTAAAAGAGCTCAATGAACAAATGCGAAACTAACTACCAAAAAAGTAGAGAGTTTTCTGCCGGTTGGTGGGAGGTGGGGGAAGCAAGCAGCCACGACTGGGAAGAGCAGGTACCAGGTCTGTCTCTTTTAGAGACTAAGAGCTATCAGACCACCCTAGCCTCTCATAGTGTAGCATCCTATGTCTTGATCTGAACTGTCCCACATAAACTCAAAGTATTAGCACAACAGTAAGAACCAACAGAGCAGGAGAAGATTTGAATCCACAGAAGAGCTGTTTTTATCTGTATTACCCAGAGACTCTGTTAGGCTCACCTTTCCTTGCACCCTCCCCCATCCACTGGAGCCACTGGAAGCTGCTCCTTGTGAGGTTCTGCCACAACTTTCCATTTACCTAACCATTTCTGAAGTGTGCTAGGTCTCTGAAACCCCCCAAGGCACCTTTGCTTCCCTCCGTCACAGTCAGGGCAGCCAAAGCATCCTGGGGAATATTTGCCTTCCGCAGTCCATTGATGGCTGAATTTGTCTTTGTTGTTTGTCAGAAGATGTGAATATCAGGATAAATGCATGGTGTCCTGAACCTATTTCCTGGCAAAATATTTAGCTAATTAATATTATGTGCAGCAAACAAAAACTTCTTCAGCACACGGTATTTGCAAATTACTCTCTGCGACTCTGAATCTGTCAGTCTAACAAGTAAATTAAGTCATTTAGTGATCAGAGTCAGGAACTCAGATCAGAGATTGCTGAATACTGATCTAATCAGCAATTAATTTGCTGCACAGGAGTTCAAAACATGTTATCCATTGCACCTAGGCAAAACTCAACATACTCCTCTATGAAAAGGATGCATTTCCTGCTTTGCAGACATCCTGCACATTTAAACAAACCAGCTTTGAGATTAAGAGTACCTAAGCCGTGAGTGTTCCGCTTACACCCAGTTCAGCACATTTTGTCTTTTAAACACAAGTAAGAGATATTTTGCAAGAGTAGATTTAAATTTCTTGCACTGTTCCAACCTGGTAAAATGCCATATATTTTCCATATGCTAGTTATTCTTTAGTAAGGCCATTTGATGGAAACAAAACAGTTTTTCCAGTAAATGGATAACAGTCCTACACATGTGAAAGGTAATAGCACAAAATTTGGGGTATATTATCTGAATTTGCTGTCACGATCATGTTTAAACCGCTCAGTACTCCAAAAAAACAAAAACCTTTGAAGTTTTTTCTCCTGATGGCACAGTAAGGTGAGTACCACTGCAGAACTAAGCTGGCCTAACTGCCAGAAACTGTAAGCAGCCCAAAATCAATGTGTTGCGGCTGGTTGTCAGTACTATATCGCGTACCCGATAGCAAGAGAACGGGAAGTGATACTAGTGGCCTTGCAGCTGATCGGAGGTGGTGATGGTGGTAATTAATAATAATTGTTAGGGTGACAGAACAGATGTTGCAGGAGGCTTGTGGTTTCACTTCAGTATCTACCATTCACAGGCAAAAAATGTGTGTGCTTGACACATGAAAGAACAGAGATGTATGAGAGATTCGGCAATTTTTCTCATCTCCCCCTTCCACGCACACTGTAGTATAGGTTGCACCCAATTTTCATTAAGAGAAACCCATGCCACAGGGGCTGTGATGTGACCCACTGCTAGCTCTCTGTGTAGCAGAGATGCTGACATTCCCACAGCTAACTGAGGAAAAGCCAGATTTCACAGCTAGGACATGGCCTGAAGACAGCATTTCACACTCACAAGGTCACAGGAAACAGCCTTTCTGGATTTGTATAATATCCACATCCCATATGGAAGTGTTCAGCCAAAGCTCTCCAAGCGGGGAAATTGGAGGGGTGGGGTGATGAGACAACTAATATAACTTCTTACAAGTGTTGCTATTTACACCTTCATACAGTTGCCACTGTCTGCAGGGAAAATTCACGCTGTTTATGTTCACACATCCAACTTAGATGGCCGAGTGATAAATCTAGACTTTCTGGTCAAGGAAACTGGATTCAGAACAGATTTGTCTGTTTTGGCTTGTAATCACAACTGACAAATCCAATAGGAAAAAAAAAAATGGGTGAACAACTTTTCAGCAGTGTGAAGCTTTAAATGCTCACAGAAATAACACTCTGTCACCTATTGTATTCCACCCTACTTCTGACTCCCAGTCGCAGTCTCACCACCTTCCTTCAGAGGCACTGTTCCTCCTGTCTCTGCCTTTTACCACCCTAAGTAGCTGGCCACTTTTCAGTTCCTCTTCAGCCTCCCCATGCATTCTGGGCTTACCTTCCTGGGCGCTCCAGTGAGGTCTAGGACCTAAAAGGATCCTTGGGAGGAACAAAGAGGAACATCCTGAAGATGGAGAACCTGTAGCAGAGGCAGTGCTGTCAATCATGATCCACTTATAGGAAAATGAGTTATCAGTTAACAGTACAGAGGGGTTCCTTGAACCACACAGACCACTCCAGCTCCACTGATGGGATGGCCTAAACTCCTTCTTCAGGCATCTAAGCAGAATGACTCAATTTAGAAAGTGTTGCTAAGACCTGCCAGTATATCTCCCTACCAGGGCAGGCTGTCTTCTCTCAGCTAGTTTATAAATGTTTCTCAAATTTGATGAAATAACCTAAAGAAGAGGCCTCTTGGAGAGAATCCTACTGAAGTACATTTCACAGCTGGAGACTTTCTGCATGTCACAGGGTGACTGACATATTTCCAGCCTTTCCGTAATAAGAAGCTCAGATTCTATTCTCCTTCTCCAGCAACAATCTTTACCCCTCCCCATACCTATACTCTTTGCTTTACAGGTAGGCTTTTTCCTTTTCCCACCCCATTGCTCTACGGAAACTGCTTTCCCATCCTTTCATGAATGTGTCCCACAGTTTTGGTCCTCTAGATGTCTGTACCAAAAGCCCTAAAAAACATCAGGTGCATCAGAAAACGCTGTGTGCACAGCTCTTGTCTCAGCAGCCACAAGCGTTCAAGACTAGCAGCTGCACTTGGAAAATGTTCCTGATTTAAACAGAGCAAGTGTGATCAGTATCGTTTCTGAAACAGATGTCAAGTGATTCCTTAATTTTTAGGGTACGGGTGATGCTTTTGAGGTTAGGTCTCTACACTGGGTAACTGACAAATTTTACATGGGACAGTCTCCATCCCACACTCTTTAGACTTTCTCCTGTAAAAGACTGCATGGTTTTTACAGGAGATGGCACATCCATCCCTGCTTTGCTCACCCTCGGGTGGTTTCCCACTTCACAGAGGATTCCACCTCCACTTAGTGCTGTTATCTTAGCATCCCCAGTGGAAAGTGGGCAGACTTCACTCCCACATGGGACAGAAATAAACAGGCCAAACACCATTCAGCATGATTATGCTCCCTTTTTTCCAACCTGCAATTCATAGAGCTGAAGAAGCCTGGAATGCAGTTGTGCTGTTCTACTTCTGTCCAGTTCAGGTTTGTGAAGGAAACTGGGCACAGAAAGAAACATTTCCCTGGAGGAGACACCACGTATAAAGCACTAGATTCCTGTGCAGTCCTCATCTTTTCTTTTTTTACCATGCCTGGCACAGTTACATGCTAAAATCATCTAACAGCACAGACTACTGACTATTTCTCTCCAGCAGACAAGTAACTCATTCTCCAAGGATCTCCTTGGAGAATGAGTCTTGGGGAGTAAAAAGCAATGTGAGACACTTTATGAGGGCAGGAGGGACGCTTACATACTCAGAAAACAAAAACTCAGAAATTTTCCTATGCTGCTTGGGGTCCAGGCTGTGACTCTCTTGGTGTCTAGCCAGGTGAAGGTCTGACTCTTCCTAAAGCTGTAGCTGAGCAGGTAACCTACACCACCTCTGCTACTCAGGGCAACAATTCAAAACCCTTTCATCTGTTCTTACTGCTACAACTGAGCTGCCCATCATTGGAAAGATGGGGAGGCAGAGCAACCTGAATCAGAATCAGCCCGATTCTTAACCTCCTGTTGATGCATGCACCAATGCTCAATGATGTGCTCAAACTCTCTGGGACTGTAAATCACATTTCCATAGGCATATTCTCAGGTGCATGTCACTTTGGACTTCACAGAATCTGAAAGCACAGACTGCAGGCAAGATGAGGACAAAGGTGATGATCTAGGTGGAAGCAGTGCAGCAGGAATTTTCTCTTCCACAGCTACAACAGGCCACACAGAAGCTTCAGGCAGTCCAGGCCTATGCAACCAAATTCTCAACACATCCAGCTCCATACCGCTTCAAAAGACGCCCTGGAACCCTTAATTCTGTTCCAAGCTACATTGGTGTATCCTGAAATCACTCCACTCTTTCAGCTTTCTTGGAGTTACTATGTATTTATTCTGATGTAATCTAACACTGGACATGTAAACAAACAGGAACTCCTTATAGTGACCCTGTACAAAATCCATCCTTACTGTTTACCTCAGTTAGAGGTAAGTTAGATCTGTGGTTAAATTTTCAGTACACATGAATATTTATAACAGGCTATCAATATGTTTTCAACCACATCTCTTAAACAGTTTGTTGTGCTACTTGCATTTTCAAGGTGACTTCTGAGTTGTAGAACCAGGTCAGAAAAATTCCTTGCATCCGAAAAATCACTTGGCGGTTAGAAAACTGTCAGTGGCCATAGACAAAAGATTCTTAAGTTATTGGTACTTTTCAGGAAAACATGTGGTAATAATTTTTAATTCTTCCAAATCAAATGTGCAGAGAATTTAACTTGAGCAGATGAAAAATCTCATATTACGAAAAAAACCCACAATATAGGAAAAGGAATAAAAAGAGAAGCCACAGGAAAAAAGTTTCTTCACTCAGTTATGGAAGACTCATTTTGTCCCTTCCTATTTTTCATCTGTAAGTTATATATGTTAATGATTCTCCAACAGGGATCCCTGCCACCCTTAAATTCATTCCTGCTGGAGGAAGAAAGGGAAGTGGCACTGAACAAAAGTCAACACTATTGAATAGCACTGTCATGCAGTAACACAACGCAACACATTCTCCTGAAAACTAGCCCCACTACAAGATAATAAATCCTGGTGTAGCCCTAACTAAAACCAGAGAAATAAGAGTATGAAATGACAGAGGACTTGACCTCAGCACTCAGCTTAGTCAACAGTCACACTGGAATGAGAGAATAGGATCAAAGACAAAAAAATGATGTAAATAAACAGTGCCTACGAAGATGAGTGTCTGTATTAACTGTTTATCAGCATAGATAAACAGCTTCTACGGCAGCTGGTCTCTGCACCCAGGTCTTCTACTGACGAGCATAGCTGAAAGTTAGAGAGTTCTTTAACCTATCCCCCTCCCTATTCTCGAGTCACACGAGTTAGTGTGTTCACCCTGCTTTCACTGGTGCCTATGTCCCCGGCATCGCAATGCTTAAAACATGCCAGGCAATGTGAATATGAGTGAATACACCCATATCTGTACAAGTATTGCTGTGAAATCATGTTGACTCCAAAGACAGAATCACAGGTTTTGCTCCTGTTTACTGCCTGCCACAGACAGGTCAACCCTTCTGTTTGTTTCCCTGCTCTGGTCCCAGCCCACGGCACACCTCCAGTGGAACTCGGTCTGTAAGGACTGCTCCATTCGTAAGAGCAGCAGCACACCACAGACCGGCGGGCAAACAGGCACTTCCATAGTATGCCACAAATGATTTTAAACCATCGATATTTCCTTTTACTAGTTAATTAGTTGTTAAGTAACAAAAGATGGCAACTCAGAAGGGCATATATTTGCCAGTCAGGACTTGTCCAAGGCCTTCTGCAAAAACAATTTTCCCATCTGAAAAAGTAATTCTTGTTACTATAATGCTTTTACTTCCTTCTGCTTTTTTTTTTCCTTTAATTTATCTCCTCAGTTTTGAATTCAGTGTTTGAAGTGACATTAACTCTTTCTGTGCCGAATCATGACAATGTTTCCTTGGGAAAACGAAAACCCAAATTTTTCATTCAAAGTTTCATCTGGGGAAAATTTCTGACTTTCCCACCAGCTCTACTCTCAGCTTAGAGACTAAAAAATTGACTAAACTTTTCAACACAACAAGCAACTCCATTTCCTGCAACTGTCTTAGATCATGGCATCTCGCTCTGAGAAATACAAATATTGGTCTAATCTACAGGCATTTAAATTATCACAAAGTCCATCAATGCCTTCAACAGGCATTGGAGGAAAAATGTGTCAAAGCTGTGGTGCATCTTCCTATTTTTCTCCCTGATAAGAGCAAGAATCCACTGATAAGAAAAATCAAAGACTGTACAGAACTGTGGTCCATGCTATCATTTATCAGAATATTCTCACCTATCTTAGAAGGGGACACGTTAGGGAAAGCTCTTTTGCTGTGTTATGCTATGTTTCTATGGATATAAACAGAAAACAGAATGATTTAAATCTCACTCGGCTAGTGTCGAGAGAGAGTCAAGCCATTCTAAACTAAATACATCCAGGACACTTCTGACATTTAGCACTTCAGGATTAAAATGCAGCTCTAGCTACCCTGTGTCTTCCTGGATTCCAGGAACCATTTTTTCCTACTTTCAATGCAAATAAAGTAAGTTTAATGACTCTGAAGTCACTCAAATTAATTTTAAAAAGGCATTTGCCCAGCGGCCATGTAACATCTAGCTAAAAAAAGAGGATGTACTGATCTTATAACAGAAACTAGCTAATGTTTTGAAAAGTACTTTCCTCCATCTAAAAACTGGTTAGGACTAAAAATAGTCTTTGTTTATATTTGCTTGAATTAAGATAATAATTCTTGAAGATGTAAAAATTACATATATTGTATTGAGATAATCATATGAGGTGCTGTACCTTTCTCAGTGTTGCACATGCCTCTGTTCACTTACCCCATTTCCTGACCTTCCCCTGATATCCACACGATTCTTCTCGGGACCAAAGTCAGCCCCAAAATGAAAAGACACAAACTGTTTCTCTCAGTACAGCTGTCCAATGCAAATCTCAGCAAAGAATTTTTTCGTAATGGAGGAAATGTTTGCACATCATGAAATCTAAGGTCCATTTGGTTGGAATATGAACAACTCCTAGGTTTTTTTTTTATTATTATTTTTACCCCTCCAGCTGGGTATGAGTTTGTCATGTGCTCTAGTCATGTCTGCTGGTGTCAGCTTGCACTGCCTGATTAAGCCTTACCGTCTAGCATAATAAACTTAGACCTTCTCTGTTACATTCTAGTATCTCTCAGGCTTGATGAAGTTCTGCTGTCGATACCCACCTCATTTTATGACAAATAGGAATGATTCTAGCAATCATTTCTGTGGGTCTTGCATTCACTTTCTCAAAAGCTTTAAATTTCTCAAAATCAGAGATTATGATCTGATACTTAGTATTAGGTTTATTTTTTCTCAGCTAGATTTTAACAATCTGGCAGGCCTAATAAGAAAAAATGCAAAACAATATTTCACGCTATTTGGATCAGATTCAAGTGAAAAAGCTTACACCAAGGTGATTTACATTGAGAGAATCAGCCACAGCAGGTACTGCATACTCCTCCTTTCCAAGTAATGTCCCATTCATCAATGCTAGAAACCCTGACTCTGTTTCCTGTTGGAGATGTTTCAAGTATGTGGACAGTTTTTTCCAATAAGGTCAATGCTGAAATATATCATGGAATCACAGAGTAATTTAGGTTGGAAGGGACTTAAGGAGGTCATTCACTCCAACCTGCTGCTCAAAGCAAGGGCAGCTATGAAATCAGACAAGGCTGCTTAGAGCTCTATCCAGTCAGGTCTTGACAAACTCATAGAGTAGAGGCTATGCAAACTCACCAGGCATCCTGGTCCACTGTTCATTATCCTCACAATGAAAGAATGTTTCCTTCTATCCAGCTGGACCCCATCCTTCTTCAAATTATTTCTCTCACCTCTCAACCTCCTGCCGTGCACCACGATGTAGAGCCAGGCTCCATCTTCTCAATAATCTCCTCATAGATATTGGGCAAGGCTACTATGTTCTCCCTAAAGCCTTCTTCTTCGGGCTAAACACTGCCAATTCACTGAGCCTCTCCTGACAGGGCATATCCTCCAGCCCCCTGACTATCTGATGGTCCTCTGCTGAGCTTGCTCCAGTTTGTCAGCGTCTTGCTTGTGGTAGAAGGCCCAAAGCTGAATACTGGTACTCTAGATGTGGAGTAACAAGAACTCAGTGAAGGGGGAATAATCCTGTCCTTCAATCTACTGGCTGTGCTCCTGTTAATACAGCCCCTGGTGCCGTTGGCCTTCCTGTCTGCCGGGGCACTCTGCTGACTCACATTCAGCTTGCTGTCTACCTACCACTCCCAGGTCCTTTAGACCAGAGCTGCTTCCAGCCTCTGCTGTTGCAGAAGGTTCTTCCTTCCCAGGAGCAGGGCTTCAAATTTGTTCCTGTTGAATTTTGTAAGGCTCACACCAGCCTCCAACCTGTCTAGATTCTTCTGAATGGCAGCCCCATCATCAAGCACCTCAACTGTTCCCTGAATTTGGTGTCAACTGATAACTTCATGAGAGAGCGCTGTTGTGTCCTTTAGGTTAGTCACTGGAAATGATCCTAAGAACGTTGTGCTCTTAAAGACAGTAGCTTCCTGCTCTGGAATAAATCTTGCCTGCAGAAAATTGTGCTAAATTTTCAAAAAGCATCAATCCCTAAATAAGGGATCAAAATAAATTGCAAAAATCATTTGCTGAAATAAGGACCAGACCACCTAATTCTTGCTCAATTTGGTAATTATGTTATGTTCAGCAATGAAGAACTAATGTTTGCAGACTCAGCAGTTACTGCTGGCATAAACACACAAGGCACAGAGCATTTTTACTTCTGCTAGAGAAACGCTACTCACCTTTCCAATCTTCAGCCAACCATAATGTACTGGAACATACCACTCCTCTTTGCCAATCACAAAGGGCCGATAGCAAAAATTATGTCCAATCTCATCTTCCTTTGAGAGTCTCTGTTGATGGAAATAAAACCTAGACCCATACTGAGGACAGAAAATCTCCTTGAACTAGAATACACAGAGGCTGCCATCTTCTGTCAAAAGAAGCAATTAGGGAAATGATATAGTGAAGACTGATTCAGAGATAAGGATGAAATAACCTCAGGAGATTCCACCTCATTTTAAGACCTTTCCTTTATGGTTTTATTGTGCTGCAGAAGCATTATATTTAAATGGTGGCACCTTACCATTTCTACCGCTTTTCTGTTCTCCCTTTGCAATGTGACAAAGAGTTTTACAAAGCAATATACAAAACAGACATCACTTCTTCACACACAGAGCCCCCACTTATAACGACAACATGACATGCATCTAAGATTAATCCACAAAGGGCATTGCCAACCAAGCTCTTTCTGGACTCAAGCCATTTCATCTTTTCTGTACCAGAACAAAAGAGGCAATTGCCAGGCAGATTGTGGTTGTGACTCGCATAGATTATTGTTTTTCCCCAAGGACTTTTCTGCAACTAAAGGAGCATTTCACAGACGGGTTAATAATCTGGAACCTAGATGTCTTGGCTCTTCCAGAGACTCTGGGAGCTTTTGGCCACATAATACACTTTGTGACTCTGTTTCTTCTCCTGTCCTTTGTCTGTTTGGGCTGAAAATGTTGGATGACAGAGTCTCTTGTTACATGTGCAGGTCACATACAGACAATAGGGCTTTTATTGGCAGCTGTTTTGCAAACCACATGGCCCACGAAATACTATTCCTCCAGAGACCTGAGATCTGCCACCACTTCTGACACAGAAATGCATTGGTCCTCCTGAAATTACAGTAGTCAGAAAAGAAAAGAAAAAAACAAACTACATTTTGCTTAGTCATTCCACCAGGTTACAGATTAGGAAAATGGTAGAAAATATAGGGTGCATCAGGCATGTTATCGGCAACAGTCCAGCAGGTTTTGGACTCCTTTCTCTCATGACACACAAGGAAACAGCAGCAATGGCATCTGCAAAGTACAGGCAGAGTAAGACACCTCCAGTCCTTCCTCCTCTTCTTCCGGGAATAATACAAAGCCAGCAGCTCAGACAGTGCAATTCTGCAGTCTATCAGATAAGATGCATTCAACCACCTGGTTGGTATGGTAATAACCTTAAACTTAAGCTGAAATACTAAGTAACACACTTCTATCCAATCCCTTTCAGCCATGTTCACCACCCTCCTCTCCTCTCCCCCCCTCCAAAAAAAAAAAACAAACACCAAATACCAACAAAAGACAATGCTGTTAGACTTTAGGGCCTTTTCCAGTAGCCAGCACAAGTAAACACAAACATAAAATCCTTATCTGAATTCAATGCATAATAAAGTAGACCTTCACATAAACGGTTTAAGGTTACCTCAGAGGGTGACAGAGGTGCAATTTTTGCCAGTCTAGCTTTTTTCTTATATGGACTGAACATCTTTAAAGGCTAATGTAGACAGACTATAGAGGAGATGGTCAGCTTAGCATTGCACGCAAATCTGTGTATTTTGTTTCTAAGGTTGTGTGATTTCCTGCTCACACTGCAATAAAACCACAGCTCCATACAGTTTGCTCGCTCACACCCCAGATGAAGAGAGGCTTTCAAGTATATGTTGCTATGTTGCATTTATATGCTGAAAGTCCAATAACATAATGGAGTGTTTGCTATTCTCAGAAGTGGTGCACACTACAACATCGCAGGAAACATCAACAGGAAAAGGCCAGATAGGAAAATGTATATGTGTTGAATTTTTTTGTCTCTTAGAGAAATATTGTTCAAAAGATACACAGATCTCTGAGATCATCAGTATTGTCTACAAGTCAAAATATTTGTTGTGACAGCATTTCAATCACCAGGCAAGGCCTAGACTGTAGTCTGTCTGAAAAAATGGCACCCTGTCTTGCATTGGCTCCACTCCAACAGCACGTGATGAATTTCATTTTCAGTAGCCAGCCCTGTCAAATACCTTGGTGACTCAGCCAGATGGAAAGATGAAGACCTACTGAAACAATTTGATGTTAGATGGATTTGCTAAAAAACTTCTCGAAAGAGTACTGTGCTGAAGTGATAGAAACAGAACCGAAGCACACGGTGAATATGAAAAAGAAAGTAAGTGCACAAAAGGTAGGAGATAGTAGAGGTGCAACAATATGAATACAACTGTGAGACTGGGTGGTAGTCATGGTTGCAGACAATGAATATGAAGAAGGCTTTATTACCACCCTGAATACCAGACAGCTAGATCTAGACAGATGTACCAGATCTGCGTGTCTTTACTTAGCGGCTATTGGCATCTGTGTCTAGAACTTCATGTCATTTGGTGCTTTTGATTGTTTTGATCTAAATGCACTGATTTACAACATGGGCAATACTAAAAAAAAAAAAAACAACCAAAAAAAAAGTAGTGTGTAGGGCTAGGGATTATGCCTAAAGTGTAACCAGCGACCTGCTGCACTGACCCATGGCTTAAAAAGCATTCAGGGGCAATGCCTCTGACACATATGAATCTGTATACATTGGTGAAGTGGCCAAGAGGTTGAAAACAGTCCAGACACAAGCAGGTGACACTGTTTGACTCAGTCCTTCATGAGCTGCTCACCAGAGAAGGAAAAAAAATGCAACAAGCAGAGAGCTATTTAACTTTGGCGGGCCAGCATGACCGACAACCCAGCTGGCCATAGCCAGGTTTGAATGACACTACTACATGCCCTTCTCCTGGCATCACAACAAACTATAAAAAGACAAAGAATGAGGTTACTAGAGATTGAGGGCAAGAAGGCAGAAGCATTCAGACACTACTAGAATCCTGTATCAGAAAGGACTGAAGCTGGCTGGTGTGAAGCTTGACCCACTGCTAGAGGCAGAGAGCTCCATGGGATAGGGATGCTGCTGAAATTTCACGACTATCACTACCGAAAAGAAGGGAGGAAAGAGACTGGAACAGCATGATTTTAGTGCTCACAGTTATGTTGGAAGGTGTCAATGTCTGCCACCTAGTGACTCTAAGCCAAAGATAATCACAGACCTTTGTCATATTGCAGAGGCTACAACAGCTGGTTTTAGAGTTCTACATGGTAGGCAACTATTGACGTAGCTGTATAACCTCTCTTTGCAGTCAACGGAGAGAAGCAGGCACTTCTCTCCACAGGTGGTAAAAAGGGAGTCCCAGTGACAAGCTAAGGTGTTGTTTGATGAAATGGCCCATCCTCAGGAGTTATATTAATCAAAAACAAAAAAATTGCTAAAATGCATACATTTGGGTGACTTGGAGAAAAGAGGGTTACCACCCGACTCTGTAACACGTGCCTACCAGATGGTAGATCCAGGTGAGAAATAAGGAACCTAACTGCAAGAGGTGAAAGTTTGTTATAGCTTGCACATGTGTCAGAAATTAAGTTACCAGGGAGCCATGAAGAACCATCATGATGCTCAGACAAAACTGAGACACTCACTATTGAAATGTCAGGTTTGTGGGCCTTGCAGACTGCCTGCTATTGTTCCCATCTGTGTCCCGGTGGAGCAAAATAAGTACTTAGTAAGAAAAGAAAAAAGAATGCCTATCAAGTCTACAACTAGCTTGTACTCATGACTTTTTCTCAGAGGGAAGCAATTTTCAGAAGTCCCAAGTACTGGCTAAGTATTGAAGTCAAAGGGGCAGTAGCATTACACCGGGCTACTGAAGTGTAGGTACATGCATATGACGAGTTTTGTTGTGACCTGTGTGTGTATATTTTCACCCCTCAAGGATTTCTTGCTGCAAGTCTTCACACCAGTGCTTTTGTTACTGTTAATTGACCTTCACTGGTGATGACAAGAAGGGATATTTCTGCTTCAGATGTGTATTTCTCTAAAACCAGAAACTGAGAGTATTAAGCTAGTGCTTATTCATCACATGATGATAGTGGAATTCATCATCTTATTAAAAAAAACCCTCAAAATACATGAAATTAGGATTACTATTTTAATTAAGTTTTACATAGCAAAATAGTTAATATTTTGTCTATTAATAATTAATATCTGCAGTTAACATAGCTGTGCTGTGCAGCAATTAATCTTCCTAGTGGAATCCTGATGGGCAGTATTTCTACTAGAGGGCTTTCCAAAATACTATGTAAAAGGAATTTTTTGAAAGGTCAGTTGATATAGTGGAAGCCCTAGCAGTAAATTATGCTTAGATTGGTAAAACACTAGCATTTCTTCATCAGCCTGTCAGAATTTAATCGTATTAACTTGTGCTACAGTGACCAACATTAACTCAGGTTAAAGTAAAAATAATTCGGCTTAAATTTTCTATGCACTGTACTACACAGTACAGTCTCCATGAATGATAATTTGCCAGGACCTCAGGAATGCTATTAGATCTCTTTCTTCGGAAACCAGGAACAGATATAGGAAATGGCAACAATTATGAGCTTATCTCACTGATTCTGACTATGCATAAAATACTAACAAAGACATTGGCAGTGAAGTTTGAATTTGCTTTATCTAATGATATTCCTGTCAAATTAGGGATTTAGAAACAAGATATTCAAAACAACAATTAGAGAATCCTTATTTACCCAATATACTTTACTGAAAACATTTGAATTTAATTTTAAAAATGATCAGATGTCTAGTCATCATTGAGAAGTACTCACTAGGAATTTATTTTTCATACATGCCTTAAATTGAGGTTTGGAAAGAGATTCTGCAGATGAATAAAAGAACCCCAATAGTAACCAAAGCTTCAGTCTAGCAATCAAGCCTTATTCTAGTCACTAAGATCTAGAGATCACTCATCTCTCTTAACTGAAGTCAAATAACTGTTTTGACACTGCTATTGATAGTTAATGCATCTGATCCTCTGACAAAGCATTACTGAAGCAATTATGTGATAGACATAACATGTAACAACACTATCATGACCCACTGCAAACGATAACATGGCTAGTCAAAACTAATGATTCATTCTTATTTAATACAAGCAGATTTCTACTGATGACACCAGGAATTTGAGAGTGAATTAATCTGAAATCTGTGAAAACAGTACCCTATCAATATGCACAGTAACAAAGAAAGAACTAGAAGCAAATGAAATGTTTTGTTCTTGCACAAGTAGAGCATCTGTCCATCAAGGTGGTGTAACCGCATTAGAAACAAGTGAAGATATTTAGATAATTATCATTGGTAATTTGGAAGACCATATAAAAGACAGATGAATTGGAGAAAATTCTGTGACAGATGCTTAGCCAAATCAAAACACTTCAACAGTCCCAGAGATTTAACAGTATGACAAGATTTTCCTTCATTCAGTATATACTAGATATTCGTTCACTGAATGCTCCTACCCCTACTTGGAAGAAGCAAGAAATGATGAGCCCTTGTTAGAGAAAGGGGATTGAAAATGCTGGATGTGTTTGTAACATGGCACTCACGGAGTGAAATTTTGTTCTCATGATTCTGTTGAGGTAGATGCTCAGACTTGACCGTTTATGGGTCAGGAAGCTTCTAAAACAAAACAAAACAGAACCCCCTAAACTCCGCCTTTTTCATGACAAGCCAAGTCTCATCTTTGCATTTGTAAGAGGTACTTTTTCCCCTGAGAGGCCACTACTGGGGTTTCATTTCTTTGCCTTAAGACAACAGCCACTGACTTTTACCTAAAAGCTTGGGCTGGGTTTTTTTTTTTACGGGTTGTTGTTTGTTTTTAAAGTTACTGACTTTCAAGTAATGATACAAAAGACACAGGTCTGTCCAAAACTTTTGCATTGTGCATCCTACAGAGAGGAAGATCTGAAAAGTGCTGTTGGCAGTAGTTCTACTATTTCCAAGCCAAATTCATTCAAAGCCAGGAAAAACACCAGTGCATAATTTCCTTTAGCAGCTACTCTTCCGTGCCCTTTTCCAGTCATCATCATCTTTCTCCCAAACCATCTGTTTTCTCTTCCTTGCACTACTTGCGATTTTTGCACCTCCCTTAGAGCTAAATTAGTCTCTAAACTTTCAGCCCACAACTTCACATTCCATCTTCCTCTTCCCATCTACACACCACCCAAGCCCTCAGACCAGCTCAGGCTCAAAGGAAAACTTCTCACCACTTCCATTTCCCCCTCACGCCAACAAGTCATCCTTCTGTGCATTGCCTGCTCCAGGGCTCTCCCTCCTCAGGTTCCTTGCTTGTGCTCCCCATGCTCTAGATTCTCTGTATGATGTTAATAAATCCCGTTCTCTGACTTCTGTGAACAAGCATTATAATACCCATCAATATCTTACCACATCTCTAATAGTGCTACTTCTCAAAATATTTCTAGTTGTATTCTTACTTCTTCACGTCCTCTCCTCCACTCCAAACACCTTCACTGACTTACCAATCATGAACTGCTCAAAATCACAGAATTATGAAATCACCATTTTTTTCCTTGTCTCTAGTTAATTCCATGAAAAAGGGTGACAGGTCTCGAGCTCTGCAGAAAGATTAATACTTCCCCCTGTATTCTACTACTGACATCATTGCTTCCAAGATGATTCAACAAGTTACAACACTGGCTGATGGCACATGAGATGCTCTTCTAAGACACAAACTAGGCAATCATACTGCGAAATTACCTGCATTTTCCCACACTGCCCAGTACAATTTCCTTAAACTCAGTTTTCACAAACTAATTTCTACCTTTTCCTTTGTGATAAATATTATTACCACCAGCCAAGCTGGAGGAGCTGAGCAGCTCTGGGGACCTGTAAACAAAAAGTGAACAGAGAAAGTAAATTATGCTGTGAAAAAGGATAGGAAGATTGATGGGAGACTGCTCATTTTGGTACTAAAATGATTTGTAGGATGAGTAGCTTCAGAAGAAAACACCATTTTATGCCATGGTACTCTACGTAAGGTATTTGCACACTGAAACACATCTCCAAGTTCAACAAAGGTTTTCTAAGTGTTGATTACATGGCCTGGAAACTCCAGTTACGCTATAAACCTGTTTATGAACTCCTTTGTTCTGTGCTTGCAATGGTCTCACCGCAATTTTTATTAACCGTTGGAGCATGCTTTCCATGTCCCCTTAGTAAAGGGACCACAGGGTGACTTGGCAAGCAGTTTGCTGCAACCCTATCACCCATAGGCCCATTCTGATCTAATCAATATAGCTGTAACTATATATAACTAAATTCACGGTTCAGGCTTTTAAAAAGTTTCTGCATCTAGGACTGGATGCTCCAGTGACTGGAGAATTATGTAAACAGGGAAAACAATTTAAAAGAAAATAACTGTAATGAAGATATAGACAATCGTGGAGGGGTTGGGAGGTGACATGCAGTTTTCATATCAGTTCTGCTCCTAAATCTTTTCTGATCTGTAAGAACAGAGGGAAGACTTCTAGCAATTTTTGACAGAAAATTAAATGAAAATCAGCTTATCTTCTTAATCCTAATATCTGTGGGAGAAGGGCACTGCCATTTGAAAATGTGCATATTTTTGAACCTTAACACTCACTTGAGCCAGCAATATGCCTCTGACCAAGGCTTCATTATAACGCGTATTTCTGACTGCAAGTTTAGACCAAAAATAAATTCCCTCTTCTTCCTGCAATACACTGTTTTGCATTCCCCAGTTTCAATGAAAACTGGTGTTTCAGAGGCCTGCTTGCTGCTTCAGATAAGGGGTCTGCAACCTATTAACTCCTTCAATGTTGACAAACATCTATTATAAAGGGTATGCCACCAACACACGGCTGATAGAGGATGTGGCCATGTCCAGGTCGAAAGTCAGGTATACTAGAAGGTGCTAAAATGATTGGTTGTCTTAGGTTTAGCCTGAACAGTATCTAGTAGGGAGAAAAGTTTTGCAATTAAAACCTACTATAGAATGACAGGGTACAAAGCTCAACTCTGATACAGTTTGGAAGTGGCATCAATAGTACCCACAGGCCTTACAGAGGTTGGCTGCAGCTAAATGAATCAATGCTTGTCATTGCTTGGCTGGAAGGTGCCTTCTCTCTTTTTTTGTTTTTTTAATTATTATTGTACTTTGAAGTATCTTTGTAAGGGTATGAGGAAAATTATGTTTCCCTTTAAAATAGCATGGATCACATACTAGAAGAATAACATGCACTACACTTGCTCTAGTTCAAATGAATTAATTTTGCTACACAAGAAAGGAGAGGAAATGATATGTAAGACACACAAATATTTGCAACTTAACATATAAAAACCAGATTATATTGCACTAGAGAAAGAGCACTGTGCTTAACATACCAATAATTGTACAAACTATAGACATCAGAGCCAAATTCCATCAAATACCCTTCATATTCTGCAAACAGCATAAAATCCTCTCTAAATTCTCCAATGGATTCATTGCATTGTACCAATTAGCTGTCTAATCCACATGCAGATTTCCATTTCCACAATATATTGTGCTTAGCATTAAGACACGCTTTTAACAAGAATTGCTTTTGCAGTTTTCTTGGAGACATGAGGCTTTCTACGTCTTGTAATGCTCAAAATTGCCACCATTAAGAACAGCATTACACTGCATTCAAACACTCTGTCCCAAGAGACACAGTTTACTAACACTACCCAAAAATCAAAATCACCACAGGTCTAAGGCACATTTCAGACCCTAACCCTAACCTTCAGAAAATCCATTGGTATTTATGACTTTTATGTGAATTAAGTCAAGCCCCATATCCCATAATGACCATGTCATGATTTGATATATCCTCTGCCAATTAATATTATCAGTTTCATAGCCTGTGCCTCTACAGCACTTTACTCATCATTGAGCTGTGTAAGATATGGGTAGGTTTTATAAATAATAAGGAATAGATGTAGAGCATTTAGCTGCAAGCCGAAAATAAATTAATACATGAAAATTTGCTCAGAATTTATTTTCGCCTCATTAGCCAATCACTCCAACAGCATGCCTATTTGCAAACATTTCCACTTATGCAATTGAAACACACTGAAAACCACCCCAGCTTGCACAAATAAAAGCCTCTGAACTGACAGAAACATGCAACTCCCCTCTCAGTTGGGCTGACCTGTAGGGCTTTGGCTCCATGTATTAAAGGTTAAGTTACCAAATTGGCCTGAAAAACACTTTTATATATTCAGTGACCTCCCACAGCTAGATTCTCTAAACACGAATATTACCAACTGGCTATATTTTACATAACAATCTTGGCTGCAGAGACCTACAGAAATAGCTTTCTGCACTGCCAGCTGAAACAACCAAACCAAGCAAAACAAAACCAACCCCAAAGTCATCTCAAATTTACACAGTATTACAGACAGAAGCACTTTGTTGGGATCTATTCACAACAAAATACTGCACTAGAGGCTGTATTTGCATAAAATAAACTAAAAAAGTATCATTTGATTAAATGGCTCCTAAAGTCTCCTGGGACTACCGAGTTCCACTGGACGGTTTTGGATTTATGGCTAAAGTGTGGTGGGAAGCACAAGCTGTGGAGACCTCAAATAAGCCTCTTCCACAGACAACCACTGGCTTTATCCATGTGTACTGATGGTGGCACGAGGAGTGCCCATATCTGGCTTGCCACTTCTTCAGTCCACAACATATTCTTCCCAAATTTCTCAACCAGCATCACAGACGATGTCTGAAAATGAATGTATCTTTTATTCAGGTATCAAGTCTTGATTTAAAGATCTCATTTCCCACGACAATTTGTTCCAGCACTTAGTTACCCTCCCTGACAAAGATAATTCTTTAACCATATCATAGAACAGCCTCAGCATCTGAAACAGAATCCTTTTATTTTTTCAGTCATTTCAGACAGCAGGTCTGATGTGAGCACTGAATTGAACAGTCCCTTTTAATATTCTCCCATTCTCATCAAACACTTTAAAAAAAAAAACAAAAAACAGCAATGAAATTTTGGTGCCTTAAGATCCCATCTGTGCCCGGGAGCTATGAGGAACGAGCCTCTGACTATGCGAGGTGACACCCACGCATATGACAGGCAGCAGCCTCTTCCTCAGAAAGTCCCCACCTTGAAGAGGGCAGGCAGGCAAGAGGTGGGAAGAGGCACGAAGATATCCATTCAGGAGTATTTCCTTCCCACAGATAAATGCTCTGTTGCCTTTCTCTCTTCAGTGACCATACTGCCCATTGCCCTCACTTGGGGGGAACAAAGGAGGAGACACCCCCCACAATCTGCCATGCTTCAGGGCTCAGGGTGAAAGCAGGAGCATAGTTAACTTCTGTAAAATGCATAACATTACCAAAAGTACCTATATGAAACATTTAATTAACATTACCAAAAGAAAATTGTCATGAAAAGATTCACATTCCTGACAAATATAACACAGGTGTGCTTTTTTCTCTTTTTTTTTTTTTTTTTTTTTTT
>Ga0065711_1029445_pt1 | contig 36182 bp, 23 predicted proteins | sample Hoacrofraction12_FD_59098 | JGI IMG/M metagenome (GOLD analysis project Ga0065711, IMG submission 59098) | Hoatzin crop microbial communities from Cojedes, Venezuela - Epithelial fraction 12 v2 (version 2) | ecosystem: Host-associated > Birds > Digestive system > Esophagus > Crop | place...
TTTTTTTTTTTGGGGGGGGGAGAGTTAAAAAAAAAAAAAAAAAAAAAGAAAATCAATCACCCAAGGAGCCACCCACAGAAAATAGTTAGAACTGAGCACACTTTTTCCAAACATCAAAAAAAAAAAATTGAAACAGCTTGATTTTCAGTGCTCTCCTCCTAAGTAGTACTGTGCCCACAAGGAGCACCAAAGAATACATAAACTATGTTTTCATATAGGAAAATTAATTCAAACTAATTTATCCCCCTAAATTTTCTTTTTATTAAATCACTGTTACTTTGTAAAAATGAGAATAAATGGGCAAGCACTTTTTCAAGGGACTACCATTTCATTTTTACACATACACATGCTGGAGAGAAAATTATCTACGCATTTTTAAAAATAACTAAAGGCTTTTCCTCCGGTATTTAAAAATTAATCTTGTTTATTAATTGTTGCCTTTTGAATGAGCAAAGCTTTTAGTTGTGTGAAAGCTATTACCAGTGACAGTGGCGTATTAAACAAATTAAATATGCAGCAGGCTCATTCCAATGCCCTTCTGCAACTCTGCACAACGTTTACCAGCCACCTTGTCTCTTCTGCAAATAACAGGGTATTTCTGCATGTATTTTAAAAGCTAGCTAATTTCAGATTTCAGTAGAGATTTTTACACAAACGTTTATGACAGTTATGTAAATACCCAGGGAATTTGTGCTGCTACAGAAAATGGTGGCAAGGTACACAGTTCCTAGGAACCGTCCCCACTCCGTGTTTAGAATTCCTTGGATGCTTGAGCACCATAACTTCAGCATCAGGGCAACAGTAACTGAAGTCCCAGTTAGGGCTGTCTAAAGCGTCCTGCAAGAATGACAGTACGTGGCCATTTTGCAGATAAACCGTTCTGAAATAAGGATGGTCTGGAAGGCTTTGAAATCAACAGATTCCATTTCACAGCAAAATAACAGAGAACATTAAGTGGAAACGTCTCCTCTACGAATAAAAGCTTGAATATGCATTCATTCTCACATTTGCTATTAATTGTGGGGAAAGGCTAGATGTATCTTCTTTTCCACCATGACCAGTGACCCGTCTGGAAACAGAAGAGAGCAGCCATTTCTCTGCCACTCACTGTCTCGGTAGGGCAGAGCATTCTCTCTGACCATCCACCAGCTGCACCTATTCCACCTATTTTTCCAAGTACCGTTATTATCTCAGTCATCACAGAACTGCTCCCAAGCAGGAGGAAGGTGGTATCAGCACCTTCTTCTAAAAGTTACTCCATCATACTCTCAGGGAGGGAACCACTTGAGGTCAGCTTCACGTCAGGAGGGACCGAGAGCTCCCATCGGCTCCAACACACACTGCACAAAGAAGCCTTCTCCCCTTGAGGTTCGTGCCAAAGCACCACGCGCCCGTGAACACTAGGTAAAACACTTCCATTCTCTGAATTACATTTAAAAGGTCTGCGAGACACAAAGAAAATCACAATAGAGAAATCAAGGGAGGAGGGCAAATCTGGGCACAAGTGAAGCTATCTGGAGTACTCTGTCCAGTTCTGGGCTCCCCACTTCAAGAAAGATGAAGAGCTACTGGAGAGAGTCCAGCGGAGGGCTACGAGGATGATGAGGGGACTGGAACACCTCCCCTACAAGGAGGGGCTGAGGGAGCTGGGCTTGTTCAGCCTGAAGAAGAGAAGGCCGAGAAGGGATCTTAGAAATGCTTACAAATATCTGAAGGGTGGGTGTCAGGAGGATGGGGCCAGACTCTTTTCAGTGGTCCCCAGTGACAGGACAAGGGGCAATGGGCACAAACTGAAGCAGAGGAAGCTCTGTCTGAACATGAGGAAGAACTTCTTCCCTCTGAGGGTGACGGAGCACTGGAACAGGCTGCCCAGGGAGGTTGTAGAGTCTCCTTCTCTGGAGATATTCAAGACCTGCCTGGACAAGGTCCTGTGCAGCCTGCTGTAGGTGACCCTGCTTCGACAGGGGGATTGGACTAGATGACCCAGAGAGGTCCTTTCCAACCCCGAACATTCTGTGTGATTCTGTGTGATTCTATGTGTCTTTTAAAAATTGATTATCAATGTGAGAAAAATTGTCAATATGTAAAAAAGAGGCAAACAGTAGTTATCAAATATTCAGAATTCATATGGCAATTCAAGAGATCTACAGTCTAACCATAATTCATTATCAGTAAAACCAGTAATACTCAAATCCAGTAATACTATACATTTTTGAAGGGGTTAATATTACTAGATAGTAACTTCATAACTAAATTTAATATTTAAAACTGTAAATTCTCAAAGGTAAAAGTGAGAGCTATGCATAGGAAAGCTAGCAGCAAAACAAATTTCTCTCATCCACAGTTCTGACATTGCAATTCAGCTCTAACCTCTCAGTGTGATTCCTCCCACAAGTGATCAGTACTGCATGAAAGCTCCCTGATATTAATTTTGTAGTGAGGACCAATATTTCTGGGGCAGAAATGAAACTGAGTGGATTTTAATTTGACACATCTGAATTAAAAATTAGTAAAAAAAAAAATCAGACAATTTTTAGGCCTGAGGTGACTTGGAACAATTACTTCTGGATTAAAATCATACATCAACTTTTGAGCTTCAAATGAAGATTCATATACTTTAAGCAGAGTTTTCCAGGAGTGACAGGTTACTGTCTGACACACTGTGCTGTTTGGTGACCAGGGTATGACCTGACCTGTCCTCCATGACCAAGGCTTGGGATCTATACTTTCCATGTAGCCTTCAACATTGTCCTTCATTTTGCCCACTTGTAAAATGGAATGACATCTTTACCTACAACCACATGCTCAGGATCAGTTTGCAGAGGCTTGGGAAGCACTAAGATATCACTGCAAAGGGGCTCCTAAGTGTCCAAGGAGAAGCCAAACCTGAAGTCCTTATTCTTGGGCTTCAAGAAAAAGCCATACAGACCCTTGAAGAAATGCAAAAATTTTTGTTCCTTCCCCATTTCAAAGATGCATCCCTAAATATTATTGATCACTTGCCTTTCAACAGCTAGTTAAATTGTGTGCCTTCACAAATTAACCTGAAAATGTCTAGGATGCAGTTTTTTAAGGTGAGAACTTAATGCCAAGTCTTTTCTTCCCTGTCCTTCAGCACCTGCTGTAACGACATTCTCCTATCTGTCTCCCCACTGCAGTCTTCATAGCACCAAAAGTTCAGTTCATAGGCAAGCTTTGGAGTGCAGAGGTGATGTTCTGACTGCCGCTTAAAAACCCTAGCAAGGGCAAACAGTGAGGATTCCTGGCTTCAGAGGATTTGTTTGACTTCAGACATTGCATTAATTTATCAACATATTCTAGAGTATAGTAGCAACTGAATTAGAGGTGCTGATATCACTGTGACAGAGGTTTTTCTAATGCAGAACAGGTGATTGTGTGGTATTTAGAAAATACACCTTTTGCAGTCAGGCTCTTTGGAACTAGCTCATTATACAGATGCATGACCAAAATAACATTCCCTTCTATTTCATGGACTTGTAAAGTCATAAATATTTGAGATTCTCTCCCATTACACGTCTCTAGCCAATGTTGTCCAGATTCCTAATGCTTCGATACAGTATCAAAAAGTCTTGCATGTCTCTTAAAATCAACGTTGAAGAAATACAATAAAACAATTGAGGTGATACCTGAACGAGTAACGCTCACGAAAGTAAGCAAATTATAGATCAGATAAACAAAGCCCAGAAACAAATGTGGATTGGGTGAAAGCACCTATCATCAGTCTTGTTAGTGCGGAGTGAGTGCACTTTGCCTTTGGGAGCGGTGCCAAAGGGAATGCCTTCTGGGTGGAAAAGCGTGTCTCCTGGCTAGCTTCAGTACTGGCTTGGGTTTACACTACGCAGTGAGTACCTCTGCCAGTTTAATCCTCTGGTGGGGAGGTGAAATGTCAGCAGCACAGACATAGGCACAGCTGAGAGTAAGAAATGCAAGTTAGCCCTCCCCTGGCAATAAACACTAACAGGTGCCTGGAAATGGCCAGAATTTACTGGCCAGCAACACCAGGTACAATGAATCAGTTCACGTGACCACAGGACAGGACATCCTCCTGTCTTCCTGTGAGCCCCGATGTGTATCTGGCTGCACCAAGGTGCTCACATTGATAATTGGGGCTAAGTAAAGATATCACTGCATGGAAGCAACTATACTTAAAAAAAAACACAGAGCAGCATAGGGTGGGTTGTTGTCAGAGAGCTCCAGCATGACAGGAACTGTACAGATGTAGATATTGTGAGGTTGTGTGGTCAAAACACAGTGATCCCAAATATAGAAGCGCCTTTCCCTCTCTCATTCCTTGCCCGTAGAGTCACATAGCTTCTACTGAGGCTACTCCCAGATGGGGCTGTTTGCAGAGCTGGGAGCTGGTGTGTGCCATCACCCAGCCCTGCCTCCGGTCATGACTCAACTGGGTGGCTCAGTGCCATGTCCCCACGCAGAGCGGGGCTCCGTTGGTGGCTCCCAGGCAGCCCCAATGTGAGTGTTTCTTTCACAGCAGGGGCATGGGGAGTGTGTGCCTGGATGTGTACCGGGAGCCGCCCTGCACAGCATGCTCTTTCAGGAGAGCCGAAACCTTCCCAAAAGATTCCTCACATTTTCCCCATTTTACAATACAAAATAGGCAGTCCAGCTTTAAAATATTCAGTTAAGAGGATTTCCTTACATATCTTAAAACTATGAAATACAGAGTGCAAATATTTCACTCATCTACCAGTTTTTTCCCAAATATGTAGGAGTAGCTTAAGGAAAAGAGATGTACAAAAGATTGTTTTGTTGACACCTTTCTCTTACTTTTTCTAATAAAGGCTCAGGAATATGTCTTCTCACTCCATGATATATGTTAATTTAATCATCCTCTGATAGCCACGAGCCACCCAACCTTTCCTTTGATACTTAAACAGAGGAGTTCTTTTAATATTTCCTTCTCTGCCAATCTCCTGTTCATTTCAAGTGTTATTCTTGGGCCTTTCTCTAATTTGCCTGTTTGGACATGATGCACATAGACTCCACGTATAAATGTCACCTTAATTCCAAAGGAGACTACAAGAAGGTTAACCTGTTTTTATGAATGCATCTTGATATACATTTAAGAGCCTTTTGTATACTTATGCTGTAAGTCAGATGATGAATTTATTATTCTTTGCTACTTGTGCCTTTTCATCTCTATTGTATCCTGCTTTTCTTCTTCCCCGTAGGTCTCTACCTTGAAGTATCCTTCTTTGTCATAGTTAGTTCTGTTTTGTTTTTTTCTAGTATGAATTCTTTATCCTCGAAACTGCTTTTTCATAGGCTCTTTACAGCAGTGCAACAAATGATGGATACTCTCCATGTCATTTATTTCTGCTAATTCAATAAAATGCAAGTTTACCTTGAACAAGGTGAGTCATTGTCAGGTGAGTCAGGGCTAGTGAGAAATCACGTGAATTAAACAAAACTAACATTAAAGCCAGGCTTTCTATAGCTCTGTTGTGACAAACAGCAAAAAAGCTCTTTGTGCACCAAGGCGCTCTAATTTTTGACCTCTGGGTATTTACAAGCTCAGACAGCCCTGTGGAAACAGAGACACAAGATTTCACCCAGGATTTCACCCACTGAGAAATAGACAAGAGGAAATCCATTCTTCACTAATTGATACCCCTCCCACTGCAGAAGCTGAAATGTCTTCCTGTTAGTAAGCTTCTCCAGTGGTTAGTAAGCATATTTACGCATGGAAGTTGATAACCTTTGGCATCTCTTTTCACAGTTAGAAGAGGCCTATTGCCTGCTTTGCACCTTTTATTCCTCTCTGCTCAACTCTTCTGATGCCTTGAGTCCCACATTAAGATTGAACGGGGTAGGAAACAGCATGAGGTGGTGTTTATATGGCACAAAGCGCAGTGGAATGCAAGTTCAGAACAGCAGTTTGAAGGTACTACAACATTAAAAATTGTAACTTCTCCTAGCAGCATTTTTTAAAGAGACACTTTAGACTTTTTTTTTTTACAAAAGATAAGAGCACAGATCAGACTGTTGCTGCTACTGACATAATTCATTCGTGTACGCAAGCAAGTTTACCCTAGAGATTTTATTTGGAAACTATCATCAAATTATAGAATTACTCACACTACTTTTGTAGTGGTTTTTTAAAATTATGAATTAGGCAGATGACGGCAACTATACTGCATGAGACAAAGGAAAAATTATAGAAAAATCCCCACAACTTCCCTACTGCAACAATTCTGAAATGTAAAAGGGGGGGATGAATTCACCCTGCTGGAAACATTCTCCCAGTTCTGACAGCAACGGCGGGGAGCGGAGGCCCAGTGAGCGGGGATCTGACGGCAGATGGCAGCCTTAAATCGTGCGTGACCACGCGTCGTGCGCAGTGTGCAGTGTTTTAGCCCAAAAGAGACAGCAATGAAACAGTCCCTGGGATTTGAAAAGCAGCATCCATTTGAGAGGTTTTAGAGTCTGATACCTGCTTTGGAGCTGCACCTCACTGCTGTCTAACTGCCCCAACCTTCCCGAAGAGGTAAAACCACAGCTGTGTGCTGACGCTTTGGGTTGCAGATACTCGTTTCTGCAGCTGAGTAGTTCAACCTACTCAGCACTGTTGTGAGTGGTCAGAGAAGTTCCCAGTAAGACAAAATGCTTTCAGACAGCGAAGTTTTCCATTTGGGGTATTAGACTAGAAGATGGGAACCTCATTTTTTTCTCTGCATAGTTTTGTCATGCATTCACAGGTGACCTGGGAAACATCTCTTAACTCTTAACAATGAGCATTGCAGTTCAATGAGTGAAAAAGTAACTCAGGGTTGACGCAAAATGAAAATATTTCTCAAAAAAGTGAAAAGAAATCCTCAAATGAGCTAGGTCATCTGGAAGATTTTATTTGATCAAAGATTACACATTACATAACCCACTGTAATTCATTAAAAAGAAACAGATGTCAAGACTTCACAAAATGAAAACGAAACTTCTGAATTTACCACAATACTTTTCCCTACTTATTTTTCCCCTGCCAAAATTGTTCACAGGATTTAAGTAGTTTCATCTGTATCTAAGAAGAATTTCTTTCCCACTTTATCTGCCAATGTAAGATTTACCTGCTGAAAATAATTTGCTCTAAACTTTATTAAACATAGGATGATTTTGGCTAGATGCTCACACTGAATACATGTATGCCTGTGTAACCCTACCTGAATCACTTTATATTCATCTATTTACAAATTGGCTGAACGCACGTGTTGCAGCGCAAGACCTAAACGTTTGAGCCAGACGAAAGTTTGTTCTCTGTTATCACTGCCGTGATGACAGATGCATAACTCTTGCGCTTGTTTGTGCTTACGGAATGAATGCCCTAAGTCAGTGGAAGCCTATTGCCTGGCAATGCCAGTACTGAGTGCTGCTATTGCAAATTCTGCGAACGGATTTGGGAAAACGTGTGCCTCATTAATTATAAGTGAACGATGAAGGCAGCTGGAAGGAGCGTGGTCTCTCTGAATTACAAATGGGGATTCTCGGAGGCCAAACTCTCGCTTGAGTCACATGGTGGCATCTCTCTGTTACTCTGAACGCTGGTGAGATCTGCAGGCAGATGAGTGACAAGAAGGAGCTGCTCAGAGGAGTACATTCAACAACATAAGAAAGAGAGATTTGTGAAGGGCAATGTTAAGGAAGAAGTATCTGGGGAAAGAGTGGAAAATTGGAATCAGCATTTCTCATTGATGTTGTCTGGTGCAACAGTGACTCATTGGGGAGTGCCTGGAACGCTGTGTCTGGTTTGCATTTCACTTTCCCCATCAATCTGATTAGTAAGGTCAGCTACACATGTCATGGGGTGAGCACCACAACTAGTATTTCTTATGGACTTGGGTTTTTTTGGATTTGGTCATTAGAGCCATACTTTGGATACAGATAGCTTTGTCATCATTTGGCTCATTTATACCCCTGATAAACTGTAGAGTTTATCAGTTTGGTAAATGCTGTTCCTCCTGCCATACCTGTCTCCTTCACAACTTCACACCTCGCAATTTCAGGCTTGGCATCTCTTTTTTTTGAATGCTGGTGTGTTGGTGAACCGAGTGACCATTACAAATGGCAAAGGTTGAATCACAGCACATATAAAGTTAAGATTTCAGAAAACTTCAAAGGAGATTGACTGCCACATGAAAAAAAAAATCCAAAATAACAATGCTTACTACTGATGTGTTTTTGAAATAGTATTAAATAAAACATTTTCGAATTTAAAATAATCTCTTACTAGAGATTAAGACACGTCTAATAAGGAACAATGTGTTTGGTATCTAGCTAAAACCATCTTTCTTCTGCCTTGCGTTGAAGGTGTTGGATCATTCCTGGAGACAGCGGGATCATTGACTGACCAAAGGTCTTACCTGGAATAGTAATTCCAGTAGCTCAATGATCGGATTGTTCAATAATTTAATCAAGTTCCCGGAGGACATTACAATGATTACAATCTGAACATGTTGATTTATGGCCTCCTCAACTCATCCTGCTAGTATGACTTTGGAAGTTTGTCTTTCCAAACGTGTTTGGTCTGATTCATAGCTGTCCACTGTGTTTAATTTTGCATAATAGTTTTGCAGTTAGTTTATGAATTCTGGATTAGAAAGAATTGAGTGCCTCAAGTGAAGTCCTGTTAAAACCAACAGATTTTTTCCAAACAGTATGATTTGCATAATTTCCTCAACAGACACCCCCTTTCAACCATATGCTGTCCTTGACACCAAGCTAAAGGCCATCTGAAATGTCAGACCTAGGATTATTGGAAACACAGATTTCGACTGTCTGGAAATTTGGCAGAGGTCACCTTGCCATGAGATTTCAACTCATTTGGCAACTGGTATTGGGTAATCTGAAACTGAGTTTGCCTAATCTGTCCTCAAATTCGAGTGTCAGCAAGGGGCTGAGGTTCAGGACATCCTCTACACAACTGTTCCTGGCATCTGTGTCCTGCAACTTCCATTGCCAGAAAACAAGCCATCCCCTGCCTTGCCTTTTCCTCACTGACAGCAAGGTGTCATGAGGTAATCCACTTCATTTTTAAGTTTCTGAACATTTCTGTGTCTCAAAATGGGGTGACCTTGTGCAGTCTCGTGCCTTGTAACACTTCATGGGTACTTCCAGCCACTTCCTCCCTCCTGAAAGGGAATTTTCTGTCTGTTCTCTGCCTTCAACCAAGGACAAACTTGTCTGATTAATTGCACATGTATGTGCGTGTTTGTACAACTCAAAATGGAAGTGGCATTTCTACTGTTTAATTGCCAACCCTGAAAAAGACTCATCTTTTTAAGCGCTCTGTTTTTTCTTCACGCTGCTACAATGCACACTGTTTCCCTTGTGTTATTAAAATAGGCAAACTGTGGTGACTGAATGGTGAGTTTGGCTGTAAGATAGCTGGTTTTGTCATGACATACTCATGGCCAGGTCTGGTTTTAGAATCTGTAGTAAAACCATAAGGCACAGCTGTGAAAATATTATGTAGGTATCATCAGGTCAAGGACATACTCATGCATCGTTAAAAAAAATCAGGTGCTTCCCACAGCATGTTATCATTTTAATTGTCTTTTAAGTAAAGAAATACAACCAAAATCCAGGAGAAGCTAAGATTTTTCTTTGACACTTGGCTAATTAGGAGTAACTTAAACATTTCTTTAACTGACCATCAAATTTCTCTCTTTAGCGTAGACTGGACAGCACAGGAATGCACCAGCTGGTATGATCAACTCATTGGGCAGACAAACTATTTCCTATTTTAGCTTCATTCCTTAGTTCTCATTTTGAACAAAAAGTCCAATTTAGGCATGAGAAACCTTCTGAAGATGCCTCTACCTCCCTGTCTTGTCCAGCCACTGCCCCACTCTGGGTAAGCCATGGCATGACTCAGGCTGTCTCTCAAGCCACACGACTGGCTATGTTGGTCTGAATTAGACTCATTCTAAAGTTAGCTTTTTCCACATCAAGTTTTTGTGTTGTTAAATTTGTTCCCTGGGTCATAGAGTCCATGCTGACATTTTCAGGTGGGGTTAATGATTTAATGTGACTCATATGTCAGTGCTAACTCACTCAGGTCTCACAACAAATCCAACCGATGACTCACGAGCCTTTTTATCATTGTATTTAGATGATGTGTGCTTACAGTGCCCAAGATTTCTAAAAGAAAGAGAAGCAATATATATTTGGCAGGGTGTTTTTTTTGTCCCTGCTATCTCTTTTCAACTCTGTGAAGTGATTAGATAGCCCTTATCAGAATAGACCACATCTCCCACAAAACACGAGGCTATGGCCTTCCTGCTGCTGATAGTGGGTTGGGTTTAAAGAGGTCATAGTGGTTAATGTTTTTGCAGTTATCATGTGACTTCAGCCAGAGGGGACGCACAAGTGAGAAGAGAAAGGGGATCTATGTACCACTTGGCACCATCAGGGTTGCTGAGTGCAAAAGGCAGAATCATTTCAGGCCTCATCTAAGCATGTTCAAATCCAACAGAAAGGAACTCACCAATTTTAGTAAGCTTTGGAAACCACCTTTAATGTGCATGAAGATTAATAACAAAAGCATTATAGAAATACTGTTGTGTTTTGCAGGTGATGGTGTGCACAACCGTGGCACTCAGATTTGTGCTCAAATTGAAGAACGGCCCCCAGCTTAGATGTACAAGTGCGTCCCAGGTCCCTGCCAGGATGAGAACTTTGCACAGCCCTCTTCACCCTGCTGCTGATTTCCCTGGGCTATGGTACAAAAAGCAGCTATAGGATGTTCCAGTTAAATGTAGTCACCAGTACTGCCCTACAGTTTAGAAGTAGCCAACAAGAACTCCTAGTTCCATTGGAGAAGCTTTTATTCAGTGGAATACCTTCAAGTATATTTCCTTCTTTATATCTGAAAATGAGCTATAATAGCTTTTTCTGGGCATAGCCAAAAGGGTATTGGATGCTGCAACTAGACACTGAAAGGTTTCCTAGTACTTTTTTTTTTTTCAACAGCAACTACAAAGTAAGAACTTGGTTGGTTATGAAGTATTGAATTGAATTAATTTTCAAGGTGGTGCTGAGCAGGGATTAGAGTAGATATAATTACCTTATGTCACTGTCTCTGATGATTTGCCAGAGGTAGAGATGGTATAAATAGAAGCTGAGTTTTTGGTCAAAAGCAAAGAATGAGCTTGAAACATTGAGTCATAACAGATACAACATAGGAAAATTATAGGCACAGAGCTGAGACCTGGGGGTGGCTCATAAAATGAGAATTCTTTAGCAAGTATTAGTAACGGCTTAAATATCATGTGATATATATGTAAGTCTTTGTTCTGCTGGTGAGAGACAGGGACTACATTTTTTTCTAGAAAAAAATTGGTTGGGAATTCTAAGAGCATTTTTATTGTATTTGTGAATCCTGCAATTTCATATTTAAACACTTCCGAAGAGTGACCTTGGTATTTACCTAACACCGGATTTATAAGAGTTATAAATAACTGGTAGGAAGTACCACACGTACCACTAGTTTGTATAATATTTAAACGAGGTCAGTGTGCAATGAACTCTTCAGGTAACGGAGTCCAGTAAACAATTATTTCCTGACACTTCAGTTTTCTATTTGGATAATTTGACCTTTTAATTGAGCACTTAACCTGAAAGTTTACACAGTTTGGGGCCACTTTCAGGGGAAAAAAGCTCTATTATATATATTCTTCTCCAAATTTCCAATTAAAAGGAAAAAAAAATGAAAAATGTAAAGGTTTTCATTTAGCTGACAAGTGGTATTAAATCTCACAGGAAAAATACAGGGGAGTTTTTTATCTCAAGCACTAATGCCCGTATTTTCCGGCAGGGCAGAGTGGGTCACGTACTCATGCCACCGTTGGGATAGGCTGCACTCTTTGGCCTTTCATTATCGCGTAAGGGATTCGTGCTGTATGTTTGTTCTGCACGCACATAGTAGACCCAGTGTGAGCTAGGTTTGCTGTGCATGCATAACATGACTATATTTTGTGTTTTCCCAAAACTCGATGCTTTCCTGGAAGCACTGGATTTGCCATGCATGTGCCATTAATTTGCTCAGCAAATTCTTAAGGACATGCTGGGAAAAGGCTTGAGGAGGCAGCAGCCAGGACAGGGCTGTTGCTGCTGCCCATGCAATCGAGCCTAGCTGCAATTTGCTCCCTGTGTGTTCACAAATTGGCCCCAAGAAAAGGCGTTTCCAAAACTGGGCTGAGTAGTCTCTTCATTGTCTCGATGGTCTAGATACTGCCTGCAAGTTGTAGGCTGAGTTGCATACCTAAAGACTGAGACTGATTACAAAAAAGAATTCTGCTGAAAACATTGTTTGTTTAGGAAAACCACGTCTTTATAAAAAAAAAAAATAATTCTTTGTGTGCTTTCTGCAGCAGCTGGTTAATTTTACAGCTTTATGGGCTGCCCAGCTGGTAAAATGGGCTGTAACACTACGAAGGAACTAGCACAGGTTTCTGAGGCCCCAAATGCCAATGGTTTTTTTCTGCCCTTAATAGTGTCTAAAAAAAGATAAAGGATGAGAAGCAAACCGTTTTCCTTTAGATCAACGATTGCTGAAAGCAAGGGCAGTGCTCTTACTCATAAGCAAGCTAGATAATCCCAGCAAGCTCACTAATCCATTCTCTGAGACGAATATATTCCATTCAGATCATGCAGTTCATTGCTGATAAGAAGGAGGTACAAACTTTTGCAACAAGTTCCTATTAGTTGATCGTTGAGCTTTTTTTCTAACAGATTGCCTAAGAAAATGAAAGAAAACCCCAGCTAGACTTTTCCACACCACTGACTACCCAATGCTTTTGTTGGCTGCATCAAACCTGGACTTGGAAGACTTTGTGCACCATGTAGACAGAATGGGTGGTGGGGAGAATAACTGAAAATGCAAAACCAGGCTCAGGGTTTAGGATGTGGGATCTAGGATGCTTCTGCTTCGGGTGAGAGAGAGAGTGAAAGAAAAAGAAGTTTGACACAGAACCAGTTCTAGCAGAAAATTCTCAGTGAAATTGTAGGCAATTCAGGAAGAAATGGTTGTGGGAGATAATTTTTTTTAACAGTTCTCAAAACATTGGCATGGCAGTGGAAAAACAGTGGCTATAAAGACTTTCATGTCTTTATTGCCAGTTAGACTCTGAATATTTTCAGTATCTTCTGTGTAATAAGAAGGTGGTGTTGACTCAAGCCTCACTGGACAAGATGTCCACAACTGTCCTTACTGGCAGTTCTAGCTGAAAAAAACAAGTCATTAACATGCAAAATTAATGACAGTCTCTCTTCTAGAGCAAGACCCTTGAGGTAAAGGCTAATGGAACTTTAATGATGTCTATCTAGAAACTGAAAATTATAATTTGCAGCACAGCCAGCTGTATCCCTTTTACCATCAAAACCAGGAAAGTAATATTGCACATCTGGGATATTGTGTGTTGTCGTAAGGTGGAGGTATACAATTAATGGAGACGTAAGCTTGAAATCAAAGTTAATGCAAAGAATCTTGTGGAGCAAATATAGTAACTCAAACCTCCTCCTGCTGGAGCTAGTGACAATGACCACATGCATTTCCTTGTCCTTGATCAGTTTTCTTTAATAATAAACCATCAACTAAACTGTAGGTGGAAAACAGAGAAAATGGCTGAAAAACACTTTTCAAAGAACAGCACGTAGCTACATTCCTTTTTTCACACACCACTAATAACTAACTTGCACTGACTTTCCCACTGAAAGTTGGGGTCCTCTGGGCTGGCTCAGAACAGGCAGGGGCTGTCCATCAGTCCTCTGGATGAGGGCTACATCGACTCCTGCTTAACTGATCAGAGCTGGAGGAATTCATAGGAGCTAGCAAAGGAAAGGCGTCATCTACATGCATTTACTACACTGTCAGCCAATTCATTCTGGCTCCAGCCTGGCCCCGAGACACAGCCACTCCAAACCTTGTGCTCACACTACTCTGGCTGTAAGAGCCTTTTCACCTTTACCCACAGAATGGTTATTTGTGTGCTCTGAACTGATAAGAGCTGGTGGAAATCTTGCTCGGAGAGTCCCCAAGAGAAGGAATGTTTAACTTGTGGAAGCAGGGAAGAGCAACCAGTTATTCTGTACATTTTTATTATTTGTGTCTTAATCCTGTCCAGTTTGGAAAATTTGAAAACAAAGGATACTTTATTTCTTATGTGAATATAAATATGGATTAATCCCTCTAACCTTACAGGAGAACTGAGGGTGTAGAGAGATCAAAAGGAGGGGAAATCCACATGCACCTAGAAAAATGTTAACTTTTTTTGCAAATAAACATAATGTGTAGTCAGATGATCAAAGTTGCTGGATTAGTTCAAATATTATTCTTGGAACAGCACAGCAAACACTCCATTTCTGTTTCTCACTTAACCTTTCAAGTAAAAATATCATTAGACATGAGAGTGTCATATATTGCTCTGAAATAAATGCAGCTTTCCTGGCCTGGTTTTCCTGCTGGTTTTCCTCTTTTCTTCTGAGGTCAAACAGCTACAATACACTGCTTACCTGCACACTGACACAGAGTCCCACCTGCTGCACCCTAACCCGTGGCGGCATTTCTGGTTTACGCACATGACCTGCATTATCTTTGTGCAACAAGGCATCTTAAAATGATCTGGATCCTTAATTTCCTCTTAACTCATAACTCTTCCCTGCTTTTCAGATTCAGACAAGCTCCTAACATGCCAATATTAGGGAGTCTGGGAGAAATGTACAGCTGAGACTTGTGAGCCTGCATCTGCTGCCTGTCCCTGCATCGTTGGGAGACATGGTCCCGACAGCCCCGCGCTGCTCCTCTCCTACACCGACAGGCGGGCTGAGGCAGGAGGCTTGTGGCCATTTGGCCCCAGTTACTCATTCAGGCTGTGGCTGCTTGGTTACCAGCCAGGGGGAATTTTGGCACCCCAGGAGCAGCCAGCCCGGGCCGTGCTCCCACACACAGGGAGCCGAGCCACCACGGTGCCGCCGGCAGCTCTGCAGGCACCTGCTCCTTCTTGCTTGGGCATCCTGGCAGAGCCCTCTATTGTTTTTTAAGTGGATATCAAGTCATTAAGTTCACAGAAGAAGACTGAAAGAAAGTGGGAATCTATTATCATGCACTGTGAGGCTGGTTACTTATTAAAACCCTTTTACTATTAATAGTAAAACACCATCAAGAGGTTAGGAGTGCAAGTTCAGCCAGTGCATTTTTCAAGTGAAAGATGCCAAAAATAGGCACACAAAAGTCCAATCCTGATAAAACTTTAATTTTTTTCATTGAAAACCATGTACTATACTAACTCTGTGAGCTCCAGAGGCACTGATCCCTGATACTCACTTGCTAGTTCCTCCGCAGCTATAGAATAAACATTTTGTTAAAGAAAGCAGGTGAACATCATCTGCTTTATATGTAATCTCTCTTTTGGTAGTATTTCCAAATTAATATACAGCAAAGGTTTTTTCTACTTTTCATCTTACGCGTTAAACTTAAATTCAAGGCTTTTTTAATATATTATATTAACTATAGTCAAAATGAATACAAATCAACAGTTAAGTAAATTCTAAAAAAAGGGAAAAAAAATAGTATATTTCAGTTTCAATGTTACAAAGCTGTCAGTATTAATCCTGTGACTGCCGTAATCCCTAGTTTGGCATGTGCTGATGTAGCTGAGAACCTACCAGCTCCAGAAGATATTCCACTTAGGGCTTAAACCTACATTTCCTGGACACTTCCCAACTTACCAAGCAAGTTGTCAAGTATTTTCAGCATTCAAGACAGACAGGATTGAACACTGCAGTATATAAAGTCTAACCAAAAGGGTGTTCTCCATGTCTGGAGAACTGTTTATCATCAGCACAGGGGAAACAACATCAGATGAATGAAAGAGAAATTGCCATAAAACTCTCGAGCCAAAGCACAACTAGTAAATTGTTGACATGAGGGAAATTATTCCTCCAGCTGGACCTCAAAGCAGCTGCAGAAAATGTTTTAGATGTGGCATTGCCAGATGTATCTTCCTTCAGGTCTTCCTTCACAGTTGACTCTGAGGTTGACTCACTTTGTATAAGAGTTTTGAAATAAGCCTCTTAGGACAAAAGAATTCAGCAAGTGACACTAAGTAGTGTTACAGGTTATTTTAGGAAAACATTTAGCACAAGTCAAACCAGTTTTGTGAAGAAAACTTAAGAGATGTGGGATTTTTTGCTGGAGAGGAAACGAACACCACCCCAGCTCATTCAACCCAGCCTTGTCACATGGGAATTGTAAAGGAGCTACCACCTGTATCACTAGCAACATTGTGATAAGCTCAAAATTAAAAATACATTGAAAACACAGTATAAAGTCTCATGACTTCTCCATGCAGCTGAGATGCACCGGTCTTTGGCTTTCCAGTCAGCAGCCCTTATCTCCTGTAAATAAGAATGTGTGATAGTCAGACTTTCACCCAATAATTAATGCCACTACAGCACCTTCTGTGTTTATTCATTGTAGGCCATCCCAAGGTATTTCATCTCAGTGGCAATACTTACACGTGGAGTCATGCCTCTCTTCTGTTAAAATTCAGCCAACCGTGGGACCCACATCTATTGAGAAACAGGCTACATTAGTAATAGTTTTCATCCAACTGATTCACTATTATCTGAACTTTCAGGGATTAACAGTGTAGCAGTCAAATCCTGTTTCTGGGATGTGCTGAACAACACAAACATTTGGCGTAAGAGCTGCTCCAGATCCCTCCAAACATACTCCTGACTAATTTTCCTCCATGTCTGTCCACACGAAGAAACAGTGACAAAAGCAAAAAGCAGAAAGGGCCAAGAGGAAAGGAGTCATGCTGGCTGTACCCTGTCTCCCCCCAGCAGCTGCAAGACATTGCAGAGATTATGAATCATCACTTTGTCTAGACACATTCTGTAAACTTTTCCTCTCCTTGAAAAAGATCAAAAGAGATGCTGTGTGGCACACTCCCTTTTTCTTTGGTTTTTTTTTGCATCTCAGCTACTGGGTTTCATTCATCAATGGCAACAAGTTCCTATTCTTTTGCAGTCACTCTCTACGCAGGCTTGCTGGGGCAATAACTGTGCTAAAACAAACCTTCTGACCGTAATTTGACAGTCCAGTCATGGACATGGGCAGAATATATTATCTTTGTTGCCCTGTCTGGTTTTGCTCAGCTTGTCTCAAGGAATATAAGGCACAGACTGAGCAAACAGCCTGGGAAATGCTGGAAAGTGGGTAGTTAGGTGAAACACACATGTGGGGACTATCCAGGATCAAAGGAGAAAGGCGTCTGACGGGCTGAGATAAGCACCAAGGGTGAGAAATCATGCATCCTCAATTTCTATCCAATTGCACAAGATGAATCTGGAAAGGTGCATCAGGAAGTGAGAGGACAGTATTCCAAGAGGAATCAAAGGAGACAGAGTCTGCCAGATTTAAATAAGTATAGAATTAACTCTGAGTCAAATGCTGTTACCTGGGCTTTTAAAATAACTGCCTGTTTTAAGTCACTAGTAATATGATATTTATGATTTCTATGCAAGCTAAGAATATTGTAAAGTCATGCCCAAACTGTTGGAAATGGTTCAGAGGACAGGTTTCTCCCATGAATGACACTGACTAATTAAAGTGTGGTCCTCCGTGCCAGGTATCATATAAACAAAGCTCTAGCTCTGGACTAGCAACTGAAAATAATCCAGTTGTTTCTGTGCGCACATGCTAAGACAAGAGCATGTAGGAAAGGGAGCAATGGTTGCATATTTCTAAAGACTTAAGTGTTATCCACACACCAAAAAAAGGTGCAACCTTTGACAGAAGTCCAGTATAAAATTTTGTGATGAATACCCTTACTCAGGTCAATGAATGTTTTTTTTCCTGCTAACTCAAACAGTGTTTGTGTGAAGCCCTGCACAAGTCTGATCATAGACTGTGTTTCACTAGAGTCTTCTCAACTGTATGAATAGAGAAGGGTTTCGTGGGGCAGGTTGTCTGTCCAGTCAATTGGAAGCTTGGTGCAGAAGGCACAAAGTACGCCAAGAACACGCTGTGGAGGTGTGTAATGTCTTTTCACACACAGAATATCAACAGTTTAATCAGCATCTGCAAAATTTTAGGTGGCTATCATTCATGCTGCAAACATTAACCAAGGAGTAAAGGAGTATTTACCATATAGCTCACAGAGATTTAAAAGTCTTTTGGGGAAAGGTTGTGTTTTAAAAACAGACTCAAGAGTTTCTGGGACACTTTCTGCCCAGAGTGACTTTGAGGTTTTCACACAATTTAATGTTGCTGAATTGTACTTGATTATGCTGTGCCTGAAGATGTTTGAAGATGGAGCTACTTTCTTAAATTCAAAACACGCCATGAGATAAAGGCATCTTTCATGAAATGCTCTTTCAAAATGAAAATGAAGAGTTGTTGACATGATAATGTTGAAAGCTACCAGTTAGGAGCTTGACTGCAAGGAAAAATCTTTGTCCTGGCATAGTTTCTTTGAACAGCCCTGCTATCTTTTAAAAACAGTTCAAGTTTTCTAAAAGATTCCTTTTCTCAAAACAAAATATTGCGATCACTCAGATGTATTTTCTATGTCCAAAACTTGATTTTGCTAAAAAATTCATTTCCATTTAATTTCATTCCATTTTCCCAACACAAAAGGATTTGAAATGTCAAGATTGTCCAGAAAAGTAGCAAATCTGGTTCCCATCCTCCTTCAGCTGCAACAAAAGGCACCAGCAAGGCGTAAAGACACAGAGCTGCCAGCTTCAACACACATCGCACAGAAGTACAACGTCCCTCCAGAAGGAAGAATAAGAAGCGGCGGACTGTGAGCGTGGCCAGCGTCAGGCACGTGGCTTCGCAGGGCTGCACGGCCACTTTGTTGTAAAATCTTGAGCATCCCGTGAGACCGTTAGGGAAGAGAGCAGATGTTCATGCTTTGAATAGTGCATTTTGTTCTGACTGTGCAAGCACGTTTCTCAGCAGTTCAGCTGTCCCTGCGTGTTCGTGCCCTGCAGGTCCTGCACCCGTCTCCCTTCCCAGGGCATCCTGGCCGCAGCCGTGCGGCTGCTGGGCGATGGGGAGCCGCGGGAGCGCAGGGCTCGGGCTGCTGGCTCAGGCAGCCAAACACAATATCCATTTCCTTTCATAATCCCCATCATTCCCGTACCCGATCTCTGTCTGTTGAGACAGGCGTGTTAGTGACTGCTGTGTGATCTGTCTGCACACCCTCCACTTTAACTTCTCTTATGAGCATGTTGTTTCCATTACGCAGAATTCATACCTTTGTTTATTTGCTCAGGAGCTCTGATCTTCCCCAGAACTGCCAGTTGCTCCTTCTATTGTTTTTCTCTGGATGCCATTGACTTCTATATATAGCACAATACTCTTCATGTCCTCAAAAATCTGTTGCCTTTTCCAGTGAAGCACACTGGGTGCCAATCACAACCCAAGAAGGGCTCGGAGGAAACAGTGGCTTCCCGAGGGGCTCTTGAATATGTAGAAAAATGTGTGCTTTGTTTTCCTAAGGGCACCTGCCAGAACCCTGTTGTTGGATCAAAGCACAGATCAAATATTTGGCATCAGCCATATGCCTCCTCGAACATCTCCACCTGCAGATAGTATAACATGCTATTTTAAAATAATTATTCTATTCATTTGTATCTACACATAAATAAAACTTCCCCCTCCCTGCAGTGAATGGTGAATATCTGCACGCTGTTGGCTCACAGCTAACTCTTTGATTCCTCAAGCAATGAGCTGCTCTGGTTTCTCTTTCAATTCTGCCTTTGGGCAAGAAAAACTTTGCAAGAGTTATGAATCAACTGTATTTGAAGCTACCCTGCTTCCTGGAAAATGTCCTCAAGCACATCTTCCCATGCACTAGTTGCCAGACTTCCCTCTGAGTGTGCCCCTTTGCTGGAATTTTGTTTTGCCATGGTTCAGCAGCAAGGACATCTTTTTCAAATAGTTCTTCTTTTCCGATTTGTTCAAAACAGAAGGAGAGTTACTGAGAGGTCCTTGCATATCCAAAGTGTAACTTTGGTATTTAGAAAAAAGAAAAAAGAATCCTCCTGGATTTAGGTGGCTTAATTTCACCCAAATATTTAAGAACCTGAGGGTCTGCGTCTCGAATTAAATCATTCAGCACCTGTATTTCTCTTAAGAGTATCTTGGGAATCACTCCGTAGGTCGATCTGTGCAACTGCAGGTACAGCTACATGGTTCCTTTGACCAACATAAAGCTATGCTGCAGCTCAGAAAGAGTGGTCTTGCCCTTTCCAGCTCCGCGGTCTCATCCCCCAGATATGTGTTCATGCCACTTTCCTGCTGTTGACTCCAGCAATTTTGTAGCCAAGACGTGAGTCATAACAGCTCTCTGATCCTACTAAAACCAACCCTGCAAAAAAAGTTTTTGTCTGGATCAAAGTCTCATGGTTGAGAGAGATCAGGATACACGGTCATGGGAGGGGTGGAGGACAACAGCCCATAATTAGTCTGTGAACCCACGAAGTTCCCTTGGGGTGCACTATCTACAGGGATTTTATTGCACACTAGCTAACCACACCTAAAAAAATTCACAGACCTACCATATCTATCCTTTTGAATTGGTGCAAATGGCTTCTGCGGACAAGTCCTTTCCATTTTGGGAAGAGGCTGCAGAGTTTAACTCTCATTGGCAGCTCGTTAATGTCATTGAAGCCCCAGATGTCTAAATCAACAATCAAAGCATCATTTATAGAGAGGCCTGAAAAAAATAAAAATCCTTACAATTAAATGCCTGCATTCTTCTTGTAACTCTACCACACTTTCTCTCCCTGAAAAGTCTTTTTCAGTCTGCATATAAATAGGTATTTAATAGGCAGGCAGGTTCAGCAGAAACCTCCACAAAGATGCAGCACTGGCTCTGGATTCAATAAAGCTGATAAAGCAATATTTCATTTCACTGAAAATGTTTCCCTCAGTCTGCACTTTTTATCAGTCCTTTCAAGAGAAAGCACTTAGATGTGAACTTTGAAATGTTAAATTTTTTTAGGGAAAGCAAATACCTGATATCTTATAGAGCCAAATTCCCATCATATGTCTTCAGCAACATATCTTTCAATTCCCCGCTTTTCTCGGATTTGGTGAGAAAAAATAATACAGTTATTCTTAGTCTTTTAGTATTCTTAGTATTTCTTAGTCTTTATCTTTTTCTTCATAAAAATCCAATATTTATGCTAAGGCTTCTCTTCAGTGAGGTATAGTTTTGACCTGTGCCAAAATGTAGCTTTTATAGCATCCTTGATGACAACCCAGCATTATTTTGCATCATGTAACGGATTTCTGTTCCTCCAATGATTTGTCTTTGTCCTTCAAAGCTAAATGTCAGACACTGTTGTACACCTCCCCTACTAAAACCAAACACACCCCAATTCCTTTACTTATCACCTCACAAATAGTGTCTTCCTCATTTACTGATGAATAATTTGTGTTAAAATGTAGAAGTGAACTTTTTTAGCTGAAACTCATAAAAAGTTTTATTTGTTTCCTAGCCTTGCTTAGAAAATATCCTGAGTTTTTACGAAGTATTTTTAGAAATGTTATCCATGCTTCATTGTAGGCTTTTGAATTTTTTATATACACATAGAGAAGGGTTTCATTCACTGTGATTTTTGAAAAATGTTATCAGTGAAACACTATTATGAGAAAATACACTTCTGTTTCATCCTCTAAACTTATTTAAACAGAGTATTGGTTTCAATTTAATTTTAAAGCAGAAAAACTTCAATTTTTTTCAAAGCTAGAAGTTACAGTTAACACCCAGAATTAGTGTGCTGTTTGATATAGTAAAGTTGCATTGCTGTGGATCAGATATCATAAGCAATTCAAGTATGTGAAGTGGTTTTTTTTTAAAGTTAATTTTGACTTCTTTGTAGTTTTTTAAAGATTTCACAATTCTGCAAGCTGCACAACCTTCTTCCATCACATAGAATATCCAAGATGCTCTGGGACTTCGTCTTTGATGATTACAAACACCTTTCTGTGGCTTTCCAACCTCTTGTACACTTATTAAAAGGGAGAAGCTACAGTGGAAGCTCCCAATAAGAATTTAATAATATGTCCAGAGTGTCCAATTACTTGAGAAATTCATATTAGTGTTTTCAGTGACTGCATACAAGATACCTCCTGTTGTGTTCTCTTTGTTAGGTTTGGTTGGGGTTTTTTCTGGTGTTTGGTTTATTTTTGAGTGGAGTGTGCATTGAAGCTTTTCGCTGGCATTGAAATGAGATACTGAATGTGTGTGTATCACAAGGAGCGATGTATATTTAAAGCTTTTCTTTTCTATTGCTCTGATTTTCAAAGACAGCCAGAGGGAAGACAGGATTTTATTGGAGTACCAAAACTTGGTATCTCCTGAACTGAGCGAAAGATTTGTGTGAACCCAACTATCTTCATGTCTTCTTGCCCCAAATATTGCTCCCAAAGTCTTCCTTATTCTACTTACGCTCTGCAGGTCACGTTTAAAATTATTAAAATTTGGAATCTAGCTGAGGCCTTCTCCTGTGCTTTCTTGTAGGACAGTCAGTTTATTTCTATGAATCATCTTGCACCCTCAACACAGTGAGTGTGTTTGGTATCTGCAGCCGGTGGCTGAATGTTCCTGCAAAGCCACCAAAGCAGCTCCCAGATTGAGGACTGAGGATGGCTTTTGCCCACGGATCGAGCTGGCTCTTGGCTGACCCCTGATCAAATATGTGGGTACCTTTGCCCTGAACTAAGTTGACCTCATCTGCAAAACTCTTTGCAATTCCCGTTGGTATAACTGAGATAACAATAAGGGCTTTTTTGTGGGAACTTGAAAGTCTAGATAAGTGCGACCCATACTGCCTGAGGTATGGGTTTTTCAAAGACTTCCTTCCACTATTTCTGTTAAATTTAGAGAACATTTTTCCTTTCTTTAGTTTAAGCCAACTCCATGCTGCTGGAAGCCCATCTGACAGTGCAGATACCCTTCAGTTCAAGGCAAACAAGGCCTGCACCATTCCGCTGCTTCTCTCCTATCTCCTGTTTTTATGTGGAACACAGTTCAATAGCAGGATGAATCAGATGTGATTTGTTTGGTTTGCTATCAAGTTTCTGGGCACCCAAGTTGATAGCGGAGGGTAAAGTATCACGAATGTGCATACCAATTTGGGAAGACCAAGGAGTAAGTCTCGTACTCAGAATTCCCCTTTATTGCCCTGTTGTGCTCCCTGCCAGCAGCTGCCTCTTCTGCCCTCCCTTCTCCCCTGACACGCGGTGCCTGGGGTTCATTCAACACACTTAACAATTAGAGGCAAAGAGTTTGAACTTGTCCAGAGGAACATGCCCAAGAAAGCAAAGTATAATTTACCCTGATTATAAAACACATTCCATTCCACACTTGTTTTGACATTGTCCCTTGGAGAAAAATATTTTGTCTCATAAAGAACTCTCATTCTTGCTTTCCTTGTCAGGAGGAGGATTGCTCCATAAGTGTTCAGCTCCATCCAAACTCCACAATATAAAGATTTCTAAAACTCCTTCTGGATCCAAATACTGTAGCTTAAGTTTATCTTTTTATGCTGCTCCAAAGCCACAGGCTACTGATCATACAGCTGAGACACAAACTATGGACAAGAGTTGAAAGTCAATGTAGTCCTTCTTCTACTAGCAAAGAAGACTATAGGAATATAGAAGATAGGGTCCACGTAGGTATTGCATGAGGTGTTAATGCTCTTCTGGATAAAGAGACAAGAAATAGGTGAGCAGTAATTTTCACACGGAGAGTTGGGCTGTCTTGAAAAAAGTGCACTGTAACATTCAAACAGATTCCAAGTGTGGTCTCCATCCATACCGGTTACATGTCTCTGCCCAAAGGATTGTACTGATTCTGTAGTGGCTGACACCAGTTTCATGTTAGTTTACATTTCTCAGTGTCAATAAATATATTCCTGGTTTATACCTTGGTGTGTGAAAGGGATTTAAGGCTGTGGGATTGCAGCCCTGGCTACAGCACAAGACAGCAGAGAGTCGGCAGTATCACCAGAAAGGTCAGGATATCTGCTGTTTCTGTGACAAAACAATTTAGCATCTCTGGTTTTTACTCTCTTGAAAGTTAAAACTCAGAAATATCCACAAATAAACATACGTGAATAAGCATAATGTTCAGTTTTGTAATACAATATTCATACTTCTTCCGAAGCCATGCCTGGAAGGAGACAACAAATTTGAATGCAGCCACCCACACAGCAGTATATCAATCCACAAGTTATCAGAATAACACACACATCCAGGGTAAGAGATTAATGAGACTACTTGTAGTTTCAATCTCAATAGGCCCTTTGTTTCAATCATCTGAAGTAAAAAGGCAGCTTTTTCTTCTAAAGCTACAACCCTCACATAAATTTTGAATACACGTGCCACAAATGACATGCTGGAAATTGTTAAACTTTCTCATTTTATAAAGGGTGATAATGCATTAAAACCCCCACACATACCCATGCAGTCCCACTGAGGTCAAGACGATGTTTCACATAATTAAACTTAAGCACGTGCTGAGCTGTTCTCCTAAAATTTGTTCTGAAATGAACTTTAGCTATGAACATTTTGCAGAATTAATTTTTCAGAGCTTGGGTTATTTTTCCCCATCAAAGTCAGAAATGACACATATATGTATTCTACCTCTAGTTGTTGTGAACAAAGATCCTTCTCAGTATGGAAGAAGACAAACTAGAACACATTATCTGTCATCTAATCACAGCACTGAGAGGTGTAAGCAGAGGCTGACTCAGAGCATAGTGTGTAACAGCCAGCTCCTAATGAACGGAACATACATGAAAAACGCCAGATTGTCAGTCCTGAAAACTGGCATTCTTTATTCATAAAAAAGCACAGATTAGTTGGCTCCAGCTTTGTCTATATCATTCCCACTAACATGCCTAAAGTCTGAAGAGAATTAGCTTCCTTTTGGATGGGTGACCCTCAGGCACTTCCTTGATGAGAAAGTTAATGTGGAGGCCAATTAATTCCATTCATTTTATGATCTAGCTATCTTCCTCTGAAGAGCAACTGCATGAAACAATAACAGGAAAGTAGTGTTGTCATTGTCTTTTTAATAAGTAATTCTGAATGAGCAAATCATTTCAAAGAAGCAAAGAACTGAACTGAGTTTATCCAGCTGACCACAGCTGAAAGGTTTCATAGACATTTATTTATCTCAGCAGCATCGTACTGGTTTTCATACTTCTGAAATATGAGAAAAAGAAAGCCATATGGGTTTCTTAATGTGAAAGTCTGCCTTGGTCATTCATTATCTGTGTAGTTTGATAATTACCTATTTGCTAGGTAAATTGCTTTGGACATCAACTTTAAGATAGCAGATTAATGAAGTTCTTTGAAAACTTCAGGAACTTGAAAATCTACAAAGCTTCCGGAATAAATTTTCCAGGTCAGTGGTTATTGTACTTTTAGAAATCCAGAAGACAGCACACACTTGTTCCTCAGCTTGTATAGAGCTTGTATAGAACCCTTACTCAGAGCAACACTTGTATAGATCTTTGAGTCCACTAAATTTAAATGGTGAAAAAAAATAAGCAGTCCAGTAAGCATGAACCTATGATTTGCTATGCAGAAGCAATAAAGGATTTTGAAATAGATGATAACTAGGCTGTCAAGGTCAGTTCAACTAGATAACACACCTTCTCTTGGGTTGTCTTTAAGTTAAATCGTTGGAAAATTTGAGAGCAATGTGATACGCCTGGAATTGAACAATAGCCCTGACTTTCTGTTAACACGTCTTTCATATGGGCACAACTCCATTGGCTCTAATGGAGTAGTAGTAGTTTATAACACTATAAGAAGAGACTTAGTGTATGTTGTTGTTGTAGCAGCTTGGGTAGATCTCCCCATACAGTCTTGCACCTTAGCACGAGCAGCCAAAGCTCCCTGGAGATCGGGTGAGCACTGGCGGTCTCCCAGCCCACCTTCCCCGGGCTCCAGGACCCAATGCTCCCAGCTGTCAGAGTAGGTTCAGCAGCACAAACCACAGTCACTCCAAAGTACAGACTGCAATGTGATTTTCAGAAAAGCGACATTCTCACATAGTGCTGTATGCTTTTTCTTACACCATCGTTCACTCAGCCGGAGGCAGCCTTCACTTGGCAAAGACAGGGTGGTTTTGATAACTGTCAAATTTGCTCTTTGTGTAACCATCAGGCTGTCAGTCACAGTGCTGGGTGAATGGCTTTTTTTTACATACATCATTTCTTTTGATTCTGCAAGGCTTCAGACTATGTTCATCTTTCCTCAAAACTTTATATTGATTTTATCATGTCATAATAGCAGAGAAATGTAACAATCCCCTTCCCGGAGACCTCAATACTGTGCGTGCTGGCGAGGAACATGTTCAGACAGTGCTATGGATGCAGAAAGCTTGTATTCACTGAGGTCTGATAGGATTATACAGAGGGAAAAGGACTGTAGGCATGGATTTAACACATTCCTGAATACTAGGGCTAGCCTGGATTGAAGGAATGGCAAGAAGATTAATGGCACAAAAGGAGTCTGGCATCAAAGCTCTGTGCTGCAGGGCTTAACTCCCCTGCACTTGCTAACCCAGGATCCACCTCCCCGGGCTGGTCCTGTGCCAGGCAGTGCCCGCTACGCCCTCCCGCAGGAGCTGGCCTTTGCAGGCCGTTTCCCAGCTACAGTGTGGTTACAGCATACAGTTAAGCAGCTTGGGGGTATCATAAAGCAGAATTTTTTCAGTGTTGAATTAAAGTAACTTGATTTTGTAGAACTTCAAGTTCAAGCCCATTGAGAATATTAAGCAGAAGGATGAAAGTACCACAGCAGTTTTTTTGCAAGAAGTTCTCATGAAAGACAAGATTTCCGCAAAGCTACAAAGACTTTATAACAAACTATGGAAAACTATTTGTAGAAAAAAAAAATAGAAATCTTTATTTTATTACAAAATTGACTATTACCAAATTGACTAGAAAGATTTAGATAATGCACAAATCGCTTTACACATCGTCATATGGCTATATTTACACGTCTGAATATAACAGCAGAGGAAAACAAACAAAAAAACCCTGCAGGAAACAGACCATCAAACTCTAAGAATTTTTTTCAGGATGTAAAAAAATAAAAATAACCATTCATGGTTATATATAAAAACCTGTACTTGAAACTGCATCATGGGAAAAATACGCTAGTGACCATAGTAGATAACAGACAGCATTACACGCAGGGCAGTGACAACTTTAACCTTTAGATACAGGTATCGAACTCTCCACAAGAAATAGACCTCTTTGAAATGTTTAGGATCCTTATTTCCCATGGTTCTCTGAAACATATGCTTTATATTACTCATCTGATGAAGTAACTATCCTGTTAGGATAATCATCATTTAATAGTGGCAGAACCCATAGGATTCCAGTGATTCCATTTACAGATAAGGCCTTTCATGCAACAAAAGGCCACTAAGGTTTTACAAGAAAGGCGTGATAAAATGGCTTGTGTGGGAGTCGGAGGCATGAAACACACTATGGGCATGAGCAGAGTATGTGGCAGGCACAGTGCTGCAACTGTTCAAAGTACTGTGCAGGCATGAGGAATAAATCCTGTCATATACCTTGCTCCTTATTTCCCTTTTATTAAGGAAGTGAGTAATATTAGGGAAAGTATACTTCTTTAATTATCCTAATTTTTAAGCCCTTTTGTTAGCCTTATTACAGACTGCCATCTTACTTCTCAGTTTAATTCATAAGTGAGTTTCTTCTCCTTTAAGCTGACTCCTCAAAGCTCTTCAACTCTGAGCTAACAGGGCCACTTCAGTCCTGACTGTTGTTCTCCCAGCGTCCTATCTGATACCCACAAACTGGAACCCGGCTCTTTTCAAGCTAGCCTGTCCAACAGCTTGAGGCTGCAATTTCACTGTGCACTGACAAGAACTATACACAACACTCCACAGCTCGTTATCAAGCTCTGTCCTGTACAGTCCCTCAGCTGCACTAAATCAATGTATTTCCATAGGTATATGAACATGCATGGTATTTTTCTTTCCTTTTAACATTGCTAAGTACAGCTGAACTAACTAACAACATTTTTCCAATAAAACAGTGCAGGAGCTTTTCTTGGTACTATCTCTGGCTCAACAGTTCAAGGGACACGTGTTGCAGTTTCTCCACTGTTACCATAGGCTTTGGCTTTCCCAGTCGATGTATATTTTTTCAGAGAAAGCAGCAGTAGGATTGTCATTTATTTTCTGTAAGCTGTATTAAAGAGAAAAAGAATCTTTATAGTGATCGATTATTTGAAAGCAAATAGCACTGAACAAGCTTCAGTTAATGGAGTTAATACCCTTACTCAGATTGTATTGGGTGATTTTTTCATGTGGTATTAGCCAGCAAAAAAGTATCTCCCACAGTATTTAAATGTCACTTGATTTCTAATTTGAAGACTTAATTCTAGATCAAAGACTCATTTTTTTACAACTTAGATTTTTATACAAATAAGCTAACAAAAATCTTGCAAGCAGAGAAAAATCTTACATCCATTTTTTTTGGAACCAAAAATGCATAATAAGTTGACTATTTTCAAATAGATATTGCTTTTCTTTGTGCTTCTGCCTAAACTCAAGTTTTCTGATCTAAACTCTAGCGCACTGGTGTAATGTTCCTTCATTAGGGCATTTTCTTTATAGCTTGTACATAGATGCTCAGAAGTAAATGCTGTTTTTCAGGAAATATCTTCTAGAAATGCACTGGAGGAGTTCTATTATAATGAAATAATGGCTATTATTTTTCCCAACAGTATATACATTCATTTTGATTTCCCCATTTCTGATCTGCATCATGTACAGAAGACATGCTTTCTTTGGAGTTTAAAACTAGACAGCTAACTTCAGAATCATAAGCCTTGCAAAATTTGTCTTCTTAGTACACAGAATATTTTCTGTTAAAAGCAATGAAATGTGATGGCATTTAATAAATCTCGCGTTGTGAGAATAAAGCTTAGGAAAACATCTGTTCTTTTACACTCATAGTTCCATGAAAATTCTAACTGAGGTTCAAAGAAAAGTCTCGCGTACTCAGGAGAACCTTACGCACATACCTTCTCGTCTGTGAAATGCAATGGGCAGCTCCCGGCTGGGAATCAGTATTCCCGAATGGAGCGTTTCTACTGGCTTGTTGTCAGTTGCTACAATCTGGTATTTGCGAACGAGCTGAAACACAAACATTTCAGTTTTAGCATGCTTTAGCTTCTAGGCCTTTGGATTAGGTTAAATGTTGAACAACCAGACACAGTGTGCAGAATGCCATTTTAGAGTATTTACCCAGCAAAGGGCCAAGTGAAGCTGTAGCTCTGCTATGCGGCGCCCGATGCACATCCTCTTCCCAATGCCAAACGGAACGTGAGAAAAAGGGTTTATTAAGTTCTTCTGAAACCAGCGCTCTGGTTTAAACTGAGTCCAGCCATTAAAGTACTCTTCATTGCAACCAAGGGCATGGCTATTTATCATTAGAACGGTCTATAAACAAAGCCACGGAGAGAGTCTCGTTACAAATTGGCTTAGAGCTACCAAATGAATCAGCTTGTTAATGGCAAAAAATAACGCAACAGTAAAGGCGAGGCAGTTTCCTCAGATGTCATGTAATTCTCTGAAGATTAATTCAAACACAGAAAAGGTCATAGTTTCCTCAGAAAACCACTGGAAACTTAAAAAGAATTTTTTGAAATAGCACATCAAAATATTTCTGTCTAATCCAAGAGCCGTGCAGGCAGGTATGGCTTTCAGTTTACGGGACTTCTTGGTCTGAACTCCTCATTCCTTATCCTGGGACCCATCGTTTGGCAAAGTCATTTTGAGACTGAAATATGACCAACCTCAGTGATTTATAGGACAGTTAATCAACGACAAAATATTCTAATAAGATGAATGAATTGACTTACCCCTTTGGGGAGTACATAATCTCCCAGAACCATTTCTGTGTCGATGGTGCGAGTGGTAAAGGGCACCGATGGTGTTAATCTACAGAGAAAGAAACAAAATGGGTTAAATTTCCAGCATTTTTTCTCCTATATCTATCATAGTTTGCACTAAACAACAAGGTGAACAAAATTATCTATACTAGAAAATTCTTTCTCCCTAGTACAGACCAGCTGGTAAAAAACGTTGTGATCATTTTGCTTTTTGCAAATTATTTGAGAATTTTACCTCATGGATTCTTTCAGACATGCTTTTAGGTAAGGCATATTCTTCAAGTTCTCAGCACTTGGGCTTTCATTAGCAGCCAAAACACTCTGTATTTCCCGGAAAAGCTTCTGCTGAACATGTGGATTGCGTGAAATGTTATACAAAGCCCACAGTAAACTATTGGCCGTCTGAAACAAACCAAAAAGAAACATAAGACCTCCATCTGTGGTGACAGAAACAAGACGCTACTGAAAGTACAAAGCAACATTTACGGCTGGCCACTGCCTTATGGTATCTTGTAAGCCCAAGGGATTATGAGCCACCCCAGTTGTTCTCTAGGAGTAATGAACAGAAGAAAGAATCTAGTGATTTCAGGTAAAAATTCACTTGCTTAGGCCACCGAAGCAACTCCAGGATTAGCTTACTCTCAGATGTTGTGATGGTTAGGTTATGGAAGAAAGTGGGGAGCTGGAAGGATGCTAATTTTAACAAGCTCTTGGAAAGTCAGGTTTACCGTTTCAACTCCAGCAATCTGGAGCTCAGCGATGGCAGCGTACAGCTCCTTCTTCGAAAGTTGTCCTCCAGAATAGATGTCGCAGAGGAAATCCTCCTGAGGGTTTGCAGAGTGTTTTTCCAGCCGACAGTCAATTGAGTGCTTGGCTGAGGAGGGAGGAGTGGGAGGTAATAAACGGAAAATCACCAAAAATACTTTAAAAATAAAAGCAAAAATACGTCTTACATGCAGGATTTTGAAAAAGGATAGCAAGCTGTGCTCGTTTTTCAAGCAATGAGCATTATACGGAATAAATAATGGTTTTCTCACTTTTCAAACAAAGAACTCAGTCACAAAACCCACTTCTGAACAGAAAGAGCTCCCGCAAACTATTAGGAATTCTGCTTTCTTAAATTAGGAAAGGAAATCAGTGATGTGGTGAGTGAAATATTTAGCAAACAGAAATACAAGTGTGTAAAATTTATTAGCTTGGATTTTCAAAGTGGATCAAGGTGTTAAAAAAAAATAAAAATCAGAGAGACTTAGTACTCAGACTCCCTGAGGGGAAATTTCAGGCTTTGATTTACTGTGGGAAGACAAAAATAGATGACAAATTTCTACTTTTTTTTTAAATACAGAGGACTAGATTTTGTCCACCCTTACTCAGGAATATCGCAGTTGTTAAGAACAGTTCCTAATAAAGAGCTATTCATGTCAAGTGAAGGTGTCAAACTGTTTTTTCTGAACAAAACTGGTTTAGTGTGTCTTTCCAAAACCCATAAACTAAGAAGAAATAAAATCAGTGCATTTGCGGCTGGCATGACCAAAACTCCCGAAGTATCAAGTACTCAAATATCTAAGGAAATATATCACTGAGCATTGCAACATCCAAGTGCAAAAATTTCCTTAATCTTTAGCTATAACTGTCATTGTCAAAATATTGAAAAGTATAAACTTAAATTCATATCTGGATTTAGAGTAATTTTTGTAACCTTGAAGGCCAAGACAAGTCATCTTAAATAGACAGAAAATGTTGTCAAAAAGCCAACCTGTACCTTATGATTTAAACTGCTTCTATTTTTAAGACTTACAACTATATTGCAGGTTGCTCAGAAAACCTATCATTTCTTCTTTTAGAAAACGGACTTTTATTGCATGTGAAATTCTTGTTTCTGAAGAAAACAACTCCCTTTGAGGTCCCTTTGAGGGAAGTCCCTTTTCTCAGTCCTATACTTTGCCTTTTATACACTTTCTAGCTATTTACTTTTATGACAGATTAAACTGGCCTCATGATGTTGCTGGCTCCCACATTTCTGGGGCTTCCCTGGAGACTGGGTATTGCCCCACAACCAGACCTAAGTATTAGTCATAAGAAAACTGTGGTCCCATGCTTGGAATAGGTTTATGGTTAGCTGCAGCAAAGGTGGCTCAATCTCTGCTGAAGGCAGCAATTAACAGTAGCACAGGGCAGCAGCGAGTATGAAAAAAGTTAATTCTGTCAAGTAGGAAATAGAGCAGAAGGGAAAGGAGAGAAACGGTGTTAAAAAAAATAAATAACCTGTTTTAAATATATCATCCCACGCTTTAGTATGCGCTTGCCAGACTTTTGTGTTCAGACCCTTGTGAAGTTCCACGGGGGTCACCATCATCATTCCAAATGTAGCCATCATCTGTGGTGGAGGAAGAGTTTTTGAAATTTTTATTTGATGTATCTACTTGCAGTCTGTGACCAAAATTACACCGTAAAGTAGGAGGCAATTTTCAGGAAGTCAAGATTCCGGCAGATTTCCCATCCCGGACAGAAAGGATGGGTCTCAACCTACTTAGATGTATCTGGCTAAAAATTAGGGACAGCCCATGGAGGACAGGAGGCTTCTCTAATGGGTGATTCATCCTGTCTATTTTAGGCACCTGTTTTAGAATGGGACACGCCACCCTTTGGCAGTGCCTCTCTCTCCCTTGACAACGGATGGAGCTAAAAACCTAGGCTGGGCTAGATGCTTATCTTTCACATGGCTAAAATTAGGCAGATATGTATCACCGGAGCCCAAGTTGCAGCAAGATGCACAGCAGGTGTGCTTGCAGGAATGACTAACCTCCAAATCCAGCGTATTTGCATAATCCCACACAACTCCAAGAGTCCCACCCAGCCAAGAGCAGTGTTGCACAACAGGTGTCTCAGGGAGGGGAAAGTTAACCAACCAACCTGACAGCTCTGTTTCCAGGATTACCCTGATGTCCATACAGCATTTTTCCCCTACAGATTTAGGCATTTCATCAGCATGACAGTCAGATGGTCAGTATTAGTGCTGCCTTGGATGTGCAAGGCTGCCAATACACATGTAGCACAGAAGCATGAGCTTCTTTTTTCAGGTGACCCATTTAAAATGGTATCCTCTCCTTAGCAGTAGGGGTAGAAAATCACTACAGCCCCAGTAAACACTCTTCCATACCGTTTTTACAGCCTTGATGAAGTTCAAACTTTCTTCTTCTACATCCTGCTGTAGGAGACCAAACCTCTTTCCATACAGCACCAGGCAAATACCTGTTGTTAAGCAATATAATCATTAAATGATATAAACAAAAGGGTGCGTGGTGTCCACCACATTGTCCAGGAACGGCTTGGATTGTCCTTCTGTAAAATGGACACTGTTCTATGATACACACTTGTGAGAACAGCACTTCAAAACACCTTCTGCACGCTCGCCTCAGACCCAAGCAGCAATATGTCTAGCTAGGGTGCCCTCACAGTAGCACTTTCTTCACAAATAAGAATCACCACTGATCCCCTCACGAGCAGCAGATTCTGCCAAGCAGGTCTGGCATATTTGGCAAGTAAGCTACTGAAGAGAACTGACTTGCAGGAAAGCAGGATCTGAAGAGGCCATCTAGTCCAGTGTCTCTTAGCCCTTTCCACAGCCAGAAACCACTTGCAAACACTGGCAGCATCCCACACTCCACCAGCTTCCACCTCTTTCCACTTGCTTCTTTTTCTTTTTTTTTTTTTTTCCAAAGCTGTCACTTCCTATTTCCAAAAGCAGCCGTCACCACTGACAGTGGAAAAAAAAAATATTTTCAGGAACTCAGTACGCAGATTGCTGCGATGTGCCAGCCAAGAGCAGACAGCTCTGGCAGTGCTCGTTCAGTTACGCAGTACACCCGACCATCCCTCCTTGTTGGGAACCGCTGATGCAGTTTCTTCTGCCCCAGTCATTCCTGGCAGATGGTTCCTTGCTGTACTCTGAAGCATTTCTAAACATGGAGGCTCCTGTCTTGGTACCTTATTCCAGTGCTTCTCAGTCTAAACATTTTAAATGGGATTTTTCCAACCCTTGTCTACAATAAATACTTATTCACTGTTCTTGGATCATTTAATTGATCTTGTGCAGCTGATAATGAACAAATATCAGATGGACAAAAATGGTCATGTGCTATCTGATCCCACTCTACATAAACGTACTGTGATTCCCCCAGGTTTTGGATTTACAAGTCACTATTAATGTTTGGTGTTTTTTTTTTTTTTACAGGCCACATAGATAATCTGACAGAATTGAAGAGTTTGTATAGATGCTGATGAATTCTGCACATGTCCTCTGGGTTTTCTGCAACCCGCTTTCCATGATGTTGTAGCTGATAGTTTGGAAAGAATCATCCTACACTGTCATCACTGACCGTACTTTAACTGAAATGCCATGAAAGGTACAAAATGCATACCGTTCTCAGGCAGAAAACAACTTACTTTCAAATGACCATTTGTTGAATTCTGAATAGACATCTTCCAGTTGTCCACTGTGGTTACAAACATCATCTATCCTGTGCATGAAGTCCTCCAGGACCTGGGTGGTGGAGAGAAGAAAGAGAAAAGAAAGGAATAAAATTACATCAACTAATAAAAATCCTGCGTAATTTAGCATTTCAACTGTCTTTTAAATAGATAACAATCTCATGTAAGAGAGGGACACTTCTGTCTCCTTTTCTTTGAACAGGATTCAGTTTCCCCCTGTGTTAATAAAAGTTTGAATTTTACATGACTCTCATGCTAGTACTTTTTTGTACTTTGACGAATTGAGCTTTCCTCCACAGGGATGAAATGCTTCAGTCTGACGCTGGGATAATACCAGAGTTTCACAATAAAGAGGATTAAGCTGTTTACCACAGATGCTCCTCAAACTCAGTGAGGAACACAGAGGTTAGAGAGGGAGGTGTTCCCTGATGGGAGGAACACAAGAACGAAGGGGTAAAGGCAAAAAACACTGAACGCAAGAAAAGTAAGCGGAAACTCTGTTTGCAGGAGGCCGTATCATTGTGGAATAATCTTACTGTTCCGCAGAGACAGACAATCTCAACTGCAGGTTTCTGTGTGGTCTCACTTTTGGTCAGACCCCAATAACCAGTTTGCACTTACTATTCCCTGAATGACTTCAGAGTATGAACTCCTGTTTTTACCTCTGCAGAGCAGATCAACAGCTGTCCGAGTAAACTGGATCATTTGATCTGCTTTTATTTCCCGGGTTTCCAGGGGAGTGGGGACAGAGAAAGAATTTCTCTGAGCGCAGTACCTCATTGATCGAGGTATCCAGTTTCGCAACTTCGCTGGGCTTCATTAATTTCTTTTGAAAGGCACTTCTGACCCTCTGCCAGTCCTTTCCTTCCCTAGATTGAGTTAAAGATAGCGAGGTTGAAAAGACAAAGGCTAAAAGAAGAAAGAAGAAAAAAAAAAGCCCCAAGCCCCCAGCATGTGCAGCGAGGCATCCCCGGCAGCGCCAACTCGCCTGCATCGCACCGACGGGCGCAGAACTGATGCGGCAGCCGCTGCTCGGGGGCCGGGGGATGGGACCGCCTCCGGGGGGACAGATCGGCCGGCACAGCCCCCCCCGCGGGAGCGAAGCCCGAGGAGGGGGGCCCGGTCCCCGCGGAGCCGACCCGCGGCATCCCCTGGGCACCGCGGAAACCTCGCCCGCACCGGCTCCCCCCCCGCCTCCCAAGGAGCCACCGGCCCTCCCCGCACTTCCCCGGGGGCCGCCCGGGTGCTGCGGGTGCCGCTTACAGGATCAGCAGCCCGTAGCCCTCGTCGCGATAGTCCCGATAGGCTTTCCAGGGCTTGATCTCCAGGCGCTGGGGGCAGGCGCTCTCCCGGCGGTACAGGGCTTCCAGGAGGCAGGGGGCCGCGATGTGCACCGAGTCGAAAGCCCCCAGCTTCATGCGGAAAATCTTGCCGAACCTCCGGTGGTACTCAGCCTGGGGGCGCAGAAGAGACCGACCCCCGCCCCGGTGAGCGCGGGGCGGTGCGTGTCGTCACCCCCCCACCCGCCGCAGCATCCCCATCCCTCCGCCCGCCTCACCAGCGTCTCGTGCTGCCGCTTGAGCCCCCCCTTCCAGAGGACGTCGGGCAGGCTGCCCATCAGCGGCCAGCGCGGGGGCCCGGGCAGCGCGGCCAGGGGGTGCCCGCGGCCCCGCGGGGCGCCGAGGGC
>Ga0065711_1029446_pt1 | contig 36175 bp, 20 predicted proteins | sample Hoacrofraction12_FD_59098 | JGI IMG/M metagenome (GOLD analysis project Ga0065711, IMG submission 59098) | Hoatzin crop microbial communities from Cojedes, Venezuela - Epithelial fraction 12 v2 (version 2) | ecosystem: Host-associated > Birds > Digestive system > Esophagus > Crop | place...
CCTGTCACTGGGCACCACTGAAAAGAGCTTGGCCCCATCCTCCTGACACCCACCCTTCAGATATTTGTAAGCATATTTGACTCCAGTTATCTTCCAGCATTCCTTGAAAATCTTTTTTTGGAAGTGAAGACAATGAAGAAATGAAATAAATTTAAACTCAAGTGTGTTTGTATTTGCTGCATTCACCATTGCCATTTATATTTGCGTACGCTCTACTAGTAACGCATCATCTAGGAAAACATGAAATCTCAGTAAATTTTGTGAATCTGTCTCTATACCTGTAAGCAGTTCCAAATTCAAGTCAGCTTTTAGCTGCAAATCAGTAGGTCTCCAGGTTCCTCCGCTGTCTTCTGCACCTGATGCTCTGCAAAGTGACTGGGAGCAGGTGGAAGCAGTAAAGTCGTTGAGATTTGAGTAATGAACTCCAAAGCATGTAGTGACAACCTTGACAATGAAGTGGCTAGACTTCAAAGTATAAAACTAATATTTGGATCTGTATGTTAGTCTTCCCTGTTTTGTTAATCTGTATTGTCTTTCTAGGCTTTTTTTCCCAAATATGTATTTTGTTCTGCTGACATGAAGAATTAAGTATTAATGTTCCTTTTATCCCATAAAATGACAAGAAACATAGTAATAGATAGTCAACCATTTACATAGCTTGAGAACTACATTTAATTTTATTTTTTAACATACTTTTTTTTGCAATTTAAACTTTACCTTCAATTGTTTGTGAATTGATAAACAGTTTTTCTAAGGTTTAATATTAAGTTTAGCTTTAGTAACACAGCTCATTCTCATTTCTGCCTTGTAAATGAAATTACTGACCATATTGGCAGTGGTTGTGATGGTTGTGATGATTGTTTTAATAGGGAGGAAGGTATTTAAATATTTTAGCCTTCATTTATTTGACTTCAGTCTTTGTCTTACCTGTTGGACTGTGAAATGTTTACTTACAGACTGAGTCTCTTGGGCTTCAAGAAAATAATAATGTGTTTTGTGCATCACTGAAACAATCTTTTGGTAAAAAGTTTGTAATTTATTCTTTTTTCAGATGATTTTTCCATAGAATTTGCCTCTGCTTAGTAGGGATCATTATTCTCCATTTAAGTAAAACTGTATTCGGATGATTAAATAAATCTACTAAAAAGAAGACAGAATTGGAATTTGTTTACTTTCTTAATTTTTTGTATGTTTGAATTTCTTGTCACCAGACTTTTTTTCTTCTGTCCTTCACTCACCAATAAATGACCTAGAGTTGTATCTTGAAGAGTCCTTCCTTGACCCCACCTTCCCTTTCAGTATCACAGAATCACAGAATGGTAGGAGTTGGAAGGGACCTCTGTGGATCATCTAGTCCAACCCGCCTGCCGAAGCAGGGTCACCTACAGCAGGCTGCACAGGACCTTGTCGAGGTGGGTCTTGAATATCTCCAGAGAAGGAGACTCCACAACCTCCCTGGGCAGCCTGTTCCAGTGCTCCGTCACCCTCAGAGGGAAGAAGTTCTTCCTCATGTTCAGCTGGAGCTTCCTATGCTTCAATTTGTGCCCGTTACCCCTTGTCCTGTTGCTGGGCACCACTGAAAAGAGTCTGGCCCCATCCTCCTGACACCCACCCTTCAGATATTTATAGGCATTTCTAAGGTCCCCTCTCAGCCTTCTCCAGGCTAAATGAGCCCAGCTTCCTCAGCCTTTCCTCGTAGGAGAGATGCTCCAGTCCCCTCACCATCCTCGTAGCCCTTCACTGCACTCTCTCCAGTAGCTCCTCATCTTTCTTGAACCAGGGAGCCCAGAACTGGACACAGTACTCCAGATGGGGCCTCACCAGGGCAGTGTAGAGGGGAAGGAGAACCTCCCTCAACCTGCTGGCCACACTCCTCTTAATGCACCCCACGATCCCATTGGCCTTCTTGGCAACCAGGGCACACTGTCAGCTCATGGTTAACCTGTCATCCACCAGCACACCCGGGTCCCTCTCCACAGAGCTTCTCTGCAGCAGGTCAGCCCTGAGCCTGTACCAGTGCATGGGGTTATTCCTTCCCAGGTGCAGGACCCTGCACTTGCCCTTGTTGAACTTCATCAGGTTCCTCTCTGCCCAACTCTCCAGCCTGTCCAGGTCTCACTGAATGGCAGCACATTCAGTTCACCTGGTCCACAGTATTTTCAGCTTTTCTACCTGAATCTCCTTCTACATATTCTCCAGTATGCCACCAGCTAAAAAAGTTCTCTGTCCAATATCCAAGCACCTATAAGGAATTCACTGTCCACATATCATCATCTTCTATGTCTTTACATGACTCTTAAAGTCCAGTGCTACTGCAATGAGTCCCACACGCTAGAGAGTTAACAGCATCAGGATTAATTTCACCAACAACGCTGGAGTGGCACTAGCACTTCAACAACTCTCTTTTAAAAACAGAGATGCGCACAAGCTCAAGTCTGAAGTGTAACTGGAGGCTGATTACTAGTGCTGTTCCTTAGAGGCTGATACTGGGGGCAATACTATCTAATCTTTATTAATAATCTGGGAACGGGGAAACACCCTCAGCAGACTAGTTGATGACAACAAATGGGGAAGCATTCAATACGCTCAAGGGTACAACACTCATTTAGAGGGATCCTGAAGGCCTGGAGAAAGGGGCCAACAGATTCCTCGCAAAATATAACAAGCACAAATACAGTATCTTGCATCTGGGACAGAACAACCCTGTGCAGCACGCCATACTGGTGCCAAAATACAGAAAACAGCTTTGCAGAGAAGGATCTTCTGGACAAGCTGAGCATGAGTCAGCAGTGCATAGAAGTGCAGAAAAGGAGTCCAACTGACTGGGCTGTATTATTAAGAAAGTAGACTTCATTACAGAGAATACAGGGATTATTCCACTGTATTTGGCACTATTGAGAACACACTGGATTACTGTTTCTAGTTTTGCCCCCCCCGCCCCGCCCCCATATAACACAATGAGGAACAGGAGGAAGCCCAGCAGGGGGCTGCTAAGATGCTGTGAGAGAACTTGGCTTGTTCAGCCCAAAGAAATCTCTGTGAAATCTCCATTTCTGGAGATATTCAAAACTCAGACTGGACAGCCTAGTCTAACTAACCTGCACAGCCTAGTCTAACCCATCTGGCTCCACTTTCAGCAAGGCGTTGGACCAGATGACCTCTTGGTATTTCCTTCAGTCTTAATTACTCTGTCATTCTAGGTCAAAAGACTACATTTCATCTGCTGGGCATCAGCATTATCTACAGACAGAAAAGAACTAAATAAACATTATAAAGAACTAAACAAATATTACGGGCATATTTTATTACCTTTATTGTAAATATCATGCTTTGCAATGAGAACAACAAAACCACCCAAAAAGTGACGTAATGCAAATATGCATGAGATAATCTGTCCCTTAGAAGACTGAATAGGAAAACAGGCAATATAGTGTTTCAGAAAGACTATGTCCCCAGAAAGATATTGAAAGAAGCTGTATGCAAACAACATGTAAGTAAATTTTGCTGCTAAATTGCAGAGGAAATCTGCACTACAGATTCAGGAAATTACCTTTCTGTGTAAGATTTACTGTCATGTTATTAGAAATCATGTCCCATTGGAGGAAATTTACTGTCAAAGACAGATGGAGAGATTCGAGCTGCTTCCAGATCATTCAAGTGTGGTAATAAATAAAATAAATAAAATAAATAAAAAAGGAAACACTTAAAAATTGCATGACACAACAGCTGCTGAGAAAGAAGAATGTCCCACCATCCAAAACAATGAAATGGGATACTTTCAAGCAGCAGGGGCGTATCCTTTGGCACTTGTACACACACCTGCTTTGTCAGTTGTCAGGAATTTACAGACTATTGGATATGGTGAATGATGCTTAAAAAACTTTAAAAGACTGTTTGAAGAGGTTAAAAATTACAGGGTTACTGAATGTAATGAACTGCTCTAAAAATCAAACTGTTGTTAGCCAGGTATTTGGCATCAGAGAAAAAGTGATGTCATCACAGGAAAAGTGGAGGAAAATAGACAAAACATACAGAAATAGCAGGAGAAAGCTCATCTCATAAAAGAATGTTCTTCGTTGTAGAGATTATGGATTTATAGTTTCACAGATTCTCAGGTTATTCAAGTATCTAGTTGGTTTTCCTACTTCCACATAAATACTGTCTTCGCTGATTATCTCAGGTAACATCTGCCCAAGTCTGTCTACAACAATGAGCTCTAAAAAAAGCTCATGATAATCCCAAAACAATTCTGAAATTTGGAAGAAAAAAGTGTGACTATGACAATTGAAAACACATCTGAATTTGTATGGCAATATGTGAAATTTATTAATTTTAGAAGCTAAATAAAAAATAGGTATTATTATTGCCTTTACCTTCCAGAGGTCAGCTGTTCCTTCAACTAGTTTGGCATTTGTCTTACAGTATTTCAGAGCCAGATGCAAACATTCGGTTCCATAATCCAGGTCATAGTCTGTACACTGTAGTAATTAAAAAAGAATAAATATTCTTAATTAGTCTTAAAGAAATCATACTTTTAAGCAGTAACAGATCTTCTTTCATTAGTTAAGCCTTACATCTCAACAGTCCGGTCCAGAATAATATCTGCTGTAGTAGGTAGGTAGGTTCAGGACAGATCAGAAATAAAACCCTTCCAAGAAGCTTATGCCAAATCCTAGCTATCTAGCAAAGTGTTACAGAAGTAAATAAACACTTCATAACCACAAATTAATTCAATTAGGCTGCAAGTATCTTGCTACACCTTTATGTTGCTTACTAAATCAATGAGAAGTGATCTGTATAAAAAAAAATTCTTGATGGAGTTGAGGCCTCACCAAAAGAAATCATCAACCTTCTAGTGACAAACTTTTAGAGTATGGGAACAAGTTAATAAATTGAAGCAGCATGATTCTTCAAACGCCTTGTCTGTTTTGGTTTTTGCAGCAACAAAAAAGGACGGTAGGAACCAAGAACCTCTGTATTCCTTACATATATCCCTCTATATTTTTCACCAGATATCCGCACATAAAATAGCAAAGTTTCATGCTACTCCATGAGCCTTCCAGATTTAAGAAAAGAAAAAAAAAATCAACAAAAATCCAAAAAAGTTGGTTTGTCCACTTTTTAGTCATCTAGAAGAGGCATTCTTCTCTCAACACACCCTTCCCAAGCAGTTCGGCTTCCTATAGTTAGTGACTGTAAGAATCCTATTAACGGAAAACCGAGTAGTGACCAGAACCTCTCAAGCCAAAACACAGGTAGGTACAAAAGCAGAAACTGGGAGCTATTTAGTGTGCAGGGGGTTCTTTTTGGTGCAAGTCTTTCCTGCATCCCTACTTGGAATTATGCAAAATGCACTTGACTCTGCTGCTGGAGAGCTCAAAGTCATTTCCCTTCCGCTGGAATCAAGGTGAAAGTCATATGAAAGGGCACCTGCTAATGCACATCATCTGCAGTGTGAGCACAAGGTGCCTTTGCAGCCAGGACTTGGCACGCATTGTGTCGATACAACTGGCAACTGGGATGAATATCACTGCTGGTAAAGTTCCAGTTTACACATATAATTCTGAAACATTAACGGATCACCAAAGATCAAACCTCAGTATTTCTTTCTGCCACACCAGTAGTTATATTCCTAATGATACTCCAGAGAAGTCCACACAAACTAGCATAATGAAAATGAGAATACAAACTAGGTGAGAATAAACAATGATATTGGTATGAAGATGAAATACCTGATGCAACTAAGAGCTAGTTATTGATCAGATTGACTTCATAAAACAGGTCCTGAGTAACCACAAGACAATATTCATTTTTTCTGGTATTGAAAAAGGACACAGGAGTTGTTTTGAGCATGCAGCTGAACAGGGAATTTCAGACCTCATATACAACTTCAGCTTTTCAAAAAGTCATATTTTAGTTACAATATCAAGGAGAAATAAAAAATGTTAATATTCTAGGTGAAAACAGTAGTAGTCAAAATACTGTGTTAGGACTCATTATTTACACTTTAAAAAATTAACTTGTAAGTTGTAAAAATACTTGGAAAAAGAGTTCTATGCACAAGACAAAGACAAAAAAATCTTGTCCCAATGTAGAAAACTACAGATTATTTAGGTTATTCTAAGAAAATGTAAAGAAGTGATTGTTCACGTTCTCCCAGTAAAGAGATTTCTTATCAAGTTCTAAAATTAAGCAACCAGCAGAGAATTTAATCAGGCTTAGAAGCATAAGTGAGCCAAATTCAGGCCAAGTTAAAATGCATATTTTATTTTAAATTTTTTTTTAACAGATAAGATCATTCACTCTTGGAACAATTTCTTTAAGAGAATCACCTCTTCAAATTATGCAAGATCATAAACCGTCCTTTTCCTTGCCTTTTGATACACTAAACTGTCAGTAGCTAAGAGATTAAAAGGTCTAGCATCGCTACCTTGTTTTCTTCTTTGCTCTCCCAAAACCAGGCAGGAGAAGACAATTTAGATGTGTGGTCTCCCATATGCTGAATACAGCGATTCTCACTCAGTATTCAGCATTTTTTGAGCCTGTGCCAAACGGGTAATTCTTGTGGATACAGTACACTTTATCAGGGTAAATCCAGTAACAACAATACTCTCATAATCCAGCCTAATTTCCAGCTTGATTAATTGGAGCATGTCTCCCTAACATACACCCTCAAAACTATACACAAAGACAAAATGCCTTGTCACTGCGACAAAGATGATAAATTTCACCCAGGGTGTGGCAGCTTTGCACTACTGCACCAAACAGTTCCAAGAGCTAATATGTGAATTCGCAAAGTGCTTTGAGATCCTACAGGACGAAGAGTGCCATAAAATGGAAGTAATTATCCCATTAGCAAAAAAACTTTTTATTTTTTTCTTATGCAAGGCATTAGAATTTCTCCAAACATTCTTGCGGCAGAAATTAATCAGGGCAAGGTGTGGATCATACAATATCCTGGCTCTACCATTGCGCCAAAGAACTAATCAAGTACAGAGCTATGTAAACTAGCATAGTTTTCTCAACAGACCACCAGTCTGAATAAATGAAAGCATCACTGACAAAATCCATTTAATATATTTCTGCGGAAAAGAATTCTGTAGAATTGGGTAGGTTTTAAGGACAGGGAAAGGGAAAAAAATATTTCTTCCTCTAAATCTCAGGACAAAGCTGCTAAGGTAAGAAGCAATTGTTAAATCTCTTTGGAAAACATCTCAGAACTACAATCTGAAGACTGTACAAATCAGGATATTCATTTAGGTGATGGTGACAACCCTGTATTTAAGCAAAAGTCTGTGTGCATGGAAAAAGGCAGATCAAAATCCTCTGCAAAACCGCATTATTAAAAAATTAGCTCCATTGCAATTTTGCATCAAGGCCAAAAAATTACCAATTTTCAGCAAGAATGAAATGGAACAGAACTGAGGTTCTATTGAAGTTCCAAACAAATAATTCTTTAAATGGGACTAAAACCAGAGATAAAATCCAAGCAAAAATGGACCACAACAATGACAGGGTGCTTTTAATAAAGTAAAAACTTCTCATATAAGAAGAAATGAGATACTAGGTTTTCTTTCAACATTTAGAAGCTACACAGATCTCCTTATCAAACAATCAGGTCTAAAATCCTAATGACCCATGGACAAAACAGCAGAAAGGCTTCCATTGTTAGGTTATTTCATACATTTGGACTGAACATTCAAAAACTCACAGATATTCCCCATCTTAATACTGTTATACAGCCAGTTAAAATCTACATTATTATACCGTCAAAGGAACTGGAGTAGGAATTTCAACAAACTGAAATCACAGAATCATAGGTTGAAAAAGACCTCTAAGATCATCAAGTCCAGGCATCAACCCAACACCACAATACCTACTAAACCATGTCCTAAAGTGCCATATCTACATGTTTTTTAAACACCTCCAGCGATGGGGACTCCACCACTTCCCTGGGCAGCCTGTTCCAATGCCCGACCACTCTTTCAGTAAAGAAATTTTTCCTAATATCTAATCTGAACCTCCCCTGACGCACCTTGAGGCCATTGCCTCTCGTCCTATCACTAGTTACCTGGGAGAAGAGACCAACACCTGCCTCACTACAACCTCCTGTCAGGTAGTTGTAGAGAGCGATAAGGTCCCCCCTCAAACTCCCCTTCTCCAGACTAAACAGCCCCAGCTCCCTCGGCCACTCCTTGTAAGACTTGTTCTCTAGACCCCTCACCAGCCTCGTTGCCCTTCTCTGGACAGGCTCCAGCACCTCAATGTCTTTCTTGTAGTGAGGGGCCCAAAACTGAACACAGTACTCCAGGTGTGGCCTCACCAGTGCCGAGTACAGGGAGATGATCACCTCTCTATTCCTGCTGGCCACACTATTCTGGATACAAGCCAAGATGCCGTTGGCCTTCTTGGACACCCAGGCACACTGCTGGCTCATGTTCAGCCGGCTGTCGACCAACACCCCAAGATCCTTTTCCACCGGGCAGCTTTCCAGCCACTCTTCCCAAGCCTGTAGCATTGCATGGGGTTGTTGTGACACAAGTGCAGGACCCAGCACTTGGCCTTGCTGAAATTTGTAACAGTTGTCCTCGGCCCATCAATCCAGTCTGTCCAGATCCCTCTGCGGAACCTTATCACCCTCAAGCAGACTGACACTCCCACCCAACTTCGTTCCATCTGCAACCTTGCTGAGGGAGCACTCAATCCCCTCACCCAGACCATTGATAAAGATGTTAAACAAGACCAGACCCAAAACTGAGCCCTGGGGGACACCACTTGTGACCAGCTGCCAGCTGAATTTAACTCCATTCACCACCACTCTCTGCGCTTGGCCATTCAGCCAGTTCTTTATCCAGCAGAGAGTACATCTATCCAAACCATGGGCAGCTAGTTTCTCCAGGAGGATGCTGTGGGGAACAGTGTCAAAGGTCTTACTAAAGTCCAGGTAGATGACATCCACAGCCTTTCCCTCATCCACTAGGTGGGTCACCTGGTCACAGAAGGAGATCAGGTTGGTCAAGCAGGACCTGCCTTCATGAACCCATGCTGGCTGGGCCTGATCCCCTGGTTGTCCTTCACATGCCCGGTGCGCGTACTCAGGATGAATCGCTCCGTAATGTTGCGTGGCACCGAGATCAGGCTGACAGGCCTGTAGTTCCCAGGATCCTTCTTCCTGCCTTTCTTGTAGATGGGTGTTACACTGGCGATCCTCCAGTCATCTGGACTTCCCCTGTTAGCCAGGACTGCTGATAGATGATGGAGAGTGGCTTTGCCAGCTTCTCCGTCAGTTCCCTCAGCACTCTTGGATGGATCCCATCTGGCCCCATAGACTTGTAACTGTCCAGCAGGACAGTGGCATAGCAGGTTGTTAACTGCTTCCTCCTGGATTATGGGAGGTTTAGTCCGCTCTCCTTCCCTATCTTCCAGCACTGGGGGCTGACTACCCTGGGTATAACCAGTTTGACTATTAAAGACTGAGGCGAAGAAGGCTTTAAGTACCTCAGCCCTTTCCTCATCCCTGTTGGCAATATTCCTCCCTGCATCCGATAAGCGATGGAGACCCTCATTGGCCCTCTTTTTGTTGTTGATTTATTTGTAAAAACATTTTTTGTTGTCCCTTACAACAGTGGCCAGCCTAAGTGCTAGCTGGGTTTTTGCCTTTCTAATTTCCTCTCTGCACAACCTAACGAGACCCCTGTACTCCTCTTGAGTCACCTGCCCTTTCTTCCATAGGTGGCAGATCCTCCCTCTTTTTCATGAGTCCCAGAAACAGCTCCCTGTTCAGCCAGGCCAGTCGTCTTCCCCGCTGGTTCGTCTTGTGGCACATGGGGACAGTCTGCTCCTGTGCCTTTAAGACTCCCTCCTTGAAGAATGTCCAGCCTGCCTGGACCTCTTTGCCCTTCAGTACTCTCTCCCAGGGGACCCAGCGTCCTGAACAGGCCGAAGACTGCCCTCTGAAAGTCTATGGTGGTGGTTTTGCTTGGCCCCCCTCTTTACTTCACCACAGACTGAGAACTCTTTATCATTTCATGGTCGCTAAGCCCAAGACGGCCCCCGACCACCACATCTCCCACCTGTCCTTCCCTGTTAGTAAACAGCAGGTCTAGCAAGGCCACCTCCTCTGGCAGGCTCACTTACCAACTGCGTCAGGAAGTTATCTTCCACATACTCCAGGAACCTCCTAGATTGTTTCCTCTCTGCTGTGTTGTATTTCCAGCAGATGTCTGGTAAGTTAAAGTCCCCCATGAGAACAAGGGCTAGCGATTGTGAGAATTCTGCCAGTCTCTTGTGGAAAACTTCATCTACCTCTTCATCCTGGTTGGGTGGTCTATAACAGACTCCCAGCAGGATGTCTGCCTTGTTGGCTTTCCCCCTCATCTTTACCCATAAGCATTCGACCTTGTCATCACAATCGTCGAGCTCTATACAATCGAAGCAGTCCCTAACATTCAGAGCCACTCCACTGCCTCTCTTTCCTCGTCTGTCCCTTCTGAAGAGCTTACAGCCATCCATCGCAGCACTCCAGTCATAAGTCATCCCACCATGTTTCTGTGACAGCAACCAAGTCATAGCTGTCCTGCTGTACAATGGCTTCCAGCTCCTTCTGTTTATTGCCCATGCTGCATGCACTGGTGTAGATGCACTTGAGCTGGGCTATCAGTCTCACCCCCAACCCCAGCATGCCACACCTGTGCTCATCTCTAGTGAGCTGGGCGATGTCCCCTTCCCCCTTTGAATCTAGTTTAAAAGTCCTCTTGATGAGCCCTGCCAGCCCATGGGCTGGACTCCATCTGTCGATGCTATTATACGCTGAATAACCCATGCTACGTTACTATTCAGCCAAGTAGGTTGACTTGGACCATCAAGGTAGGTAGCTACAGTAAAACTGCAATTACCTAATACATTTCACAAGCAGATGGAAGTACGCTGCCTTTAGGACTCCATATAATGAAGAGCATTAGCTTGTAGTACTGTCCTCATAAAAATCAAACAAGTAGTAGTTACTATTATTTTAGCTAGCTCTTGTCTAATTAATGAATCACTTCTTGATTCAGTATTTCAGAAAACAGTCAGTGAGAAGGAAAAAAACCTAGACACAAACTGCAATGCAGAATTAGGAAAAACACAACAATGATGCTTCATGGCATATTTTTAGAATAACTGAACATAAAACTACAAAATACAAAAAGCAAAGTGGGTGACCAAAGCTGGCCATGTTGGAAAAGAAAGTGGATCTCCATACAGACACACACAGAGCATACAGAGACCACAAAATACATTTGAAGAAGAAGAATGCGGTACACTGATCATCCTTACAACATAATACACTTAATAAAATGTTTGATGCTTTTTCTAAAAGATGAAGGCCAAGAAGCAACCCATCACAGCTTATAAAATCTATACATCTTACCTACTTTTTGTCATGTTAAAAACAGTGGTGATCTCTTTTTCAGTGTTTTTACACTACAAAAACAAACTGATCCACATCAATTCATGATTGAATAGCATCAGACAAAGTAATTTTTTCCTCCAAGAGAAATTTACAGGAGGCAAGTATGAAGCTGTTCAGCCTTGCCACAAGTTAGATGCCTTGGCATACACAAAGTTTCATACTTGGTGAAAGTTAAAAGAAAAAAAAAAATTGAAGTGCCTTGAAGATTCAGATATCTTTAGTCTTACGAGGGAGGTGAGTGCTGTTTTTTTCAGGATTCCAGTATTAAACACCAAAATTCTACCTCACTTACATTTTGACCCTTCAGTCCTTTTTCTGAATCTGACCCTTGCTCCAAAGTTGCCAAGTTTTTAGCCAACAATTTGTCTGCTACTGTTCACTGAATCGCCTGTTGCTCCTGGCAATGTTAATTTGACAGACATCGACTTCCTTAACAAAGAATGAACCCACAGAAAAGTCCCCAAATCAGTCTAGACATTTTGCCTCGAAGGACTTGCCTGATCTATGCCAAAATATTACTAAACTGCTACAGCTGACTCCACTTCCCTGCTACAGAGGATACTACAATGCTTCACACATGTTTGAAGAAGAATCCCAGCAACGTTGTGCCCTTTCAAAAAGCACTTTAGAAGTTTACAAAATCCACATGGAATACGCTCCCTATTATTTACATACAGAAAAGACAATACTTTGAGCAAATAATTCTACAATGGGCCTAATAACAGCCAACTTTCTTACTCTGGCAGAATCTTCCCTGAACATTCTGAGGTTTGTCAGACGAGAACAATTTTGGGATTTCCTTTTCTTCTACTGAGGACTAGGTTGGACAGTTTGCAGAATCTCTCTTCCCCTCATCTCAGCCCCAACTGAGGACATCTTGTAATGATTTTTTGGGGGGAGTGGAAGAACATCTGCCTCCCAGAATTTAGCATCAAAGTATTTGCATGATTCCCTCTGACACACTATTATTTTGTATCTTGTCATTACTATGCCTATATATAGCAGTTCTCTCCTACAAAGGCAGATGCTGTAACATCCCATAAGTAAATACAATTGCTTATTATCCAAAAAGTGGGTAATGTCAGTTATGAACAGATGTATTAATTCAGTGTAGTCCCAAAGAGTTCTAACCTCTACACAGTTTCTACTCGGATTAGATAGAATCCCTAAAGTCAGTCTGTTCTGTGTGGATATCTGTAAGGAGGTTATAGACATGCATCAGAGAAACATCTCTAAACATGTTGAAGCTCATCCTCCTTCAATGAATATTCCTGTTTCCTGTTCCTTTTTTTAATTGTTATTTCAGCTTCATTGTTCTGATTAGGTAAAGATAAACTCCCACAATCTACAAAAGGTCTACTATTAACAGATGATTAAACTAACTACATATGCAACACAAACACCCCCCAAAATGGTGTCACTTTTGTGGTAAAGTGGAGACGATCAAGAAGATCAGAAGATCTCAAAGTTAAGTGTAAAACAATGTATAAAACAGTACCAGGAAAAAAAATTCTATCTCAAAATTATTTTTTTTAAATTAAGATTGTTAAAAACCTATCACTCTAAATAGTGATCAGACTGTGCCAAGCCATCCACATGTGAAGGATTCCTGCAGAATAGCCTTCTAACATGTCCCACCCTTTCTTCAGCTCTGTGTAGCTCTTCCCTCTTACAAGGTCCTCAGCTTCACCAGAACGGTCACGTTGCTGAGCAGCTCTATTGTATCCCCAGCATTCAAGCTGACAAATCCCTAACCATCATATCATCTTCCCTAGGCTTTTTGTTTACATCTCTGACATAGAAGCTAGTCAGGATCTTCTACATACTACTCTTCTGCTTCCATTTTCAGTTGTTTCTCTGCTAGATCAGGAAAGGCAAAGCTTTTTAATTGTTCCTGCTACCTTCCTTACTTTTGCAGATACATTTCAAATACATGATGCTTTGTTAAGTTTGGGTATTTCAGCCTTTGTATATTGTGGTTGTGTCACTTTATAAACTAACGTCACATGACACAACGAGACGCTTTGTGTTACAGACAAAAGATCTCTGAGATCTCTGTGCAATTCACAATATGTCAGAAACGGGTATTACAGAAATCAGCCTCAGCCTACACTGATTAAAGAAAAAAGGTAGTCTACCTGGCTTCCTGATATTCTAATTCCTTATTCCTTAAAAAATACTGCTCCAGGGAACACTTGACTTCTAGTAAGTGAAGTCTTCCCCCCCACCTCCTCCCAGGCTTACAGGATCATACTTTGCATTTGCTCCTATTTAATTTAAAAAGCTGAATAGAAACATGAAACTACCTTAAGCAAAAATGAACAAGTATGGTCTAAGGAATTTATTCTTTATTTGCTATATTTGGAAAGGGTGGATTTTCAATTAACACTTAAATTTTTCTCATTTCCCTTAGGGCTGATAAGAATAGAAAAGAAGCCTGCATTTCCAAAGATCAGGAATTTAATTCTTAATAACCTAAGAAAAAAAAAAAAAAATCTAACTGGCTGGTTTTGTTCCAGGTAGGTTAGAATTGAAGTAAATCATGGGCTCTGCAATTTTACAACTTATCCTCAGGTTTCACTAGTTATTCGAGATTTGCATTTTTTATTTTAAAAAGTTTAACTTGTCCACTACTAATATATACTGAAGGTTAGTGGTATGGTTCATTACATTGTGCAGGAAACAAGAAGTCACAAATCAGGACACACCAGAACTAAGAGCACTAATGTACATCACATTTATCCCCTTAACACATTTATATGGCCTTTTACCTAACACCCCAAGGAAAACCCCTGGCTAAGGTAAAGCCTCCTGCCTGCAAGATAGTAGTCCTACTGCAAAGTGGAGGCATCACAATACTTCACTGAAATAGAAGTAAACAGTTGTTTTCCCATGCTTCATATAACCAACAGAACACACAGACTTGCATCAGAAAGCGTTAAGCAGTGTTACACACAGGGGTAGGTGCCTGTATCTGCCAAAATCCCATTATGGCTACTCATTTATTGTAGCTAAGTGCTCTATCTAATGATACATAAGTCATCAGTGAGGCTTTTTAAGACCAAAACAGATGTTAGCTCCACTGGCTGTTGTGGGCTCTGAACAGTTGCTTAATTTCAATATTGACTTTGAAAGTTTTTAGTCTGTCTTATGTGATGTCCAATACATGAGCCAATAGGTATCCTGAGTTAAAAGGAAAATGTACAACAATGTAACAGAAATGTTATAAAAATGTTAAAATCAGTGTCACTGTTCTGGAGTGGAAGGAGTAGCTACTTCCTTAACAGTGGTCTTCTGACCCTGCCGCATTGGAGCAATTATCCTTTGAGGTAGAGGAATTCTGAAAAGCTTTCCCTTCCCTGTTGCACCTCCACCAGACACAAAGTTCTGGCAATTCTTCTTTCACCAAGAAACAACAACGATTCTCAAACCGCTTGCATTGCCCCAGTAAAAAAGTAAAAATACGGGATGTCTGAATGTCTTCTTTTTTCCTCTCAAGCATATACGCAGACATATCAAATAAAGCTGCTTCCACCACTAACGGATGTTACAACTGATGCTAGCTGAAGAAGTCTGATATCCTTTTTAAGGAATTATTTTCTTAAATCTATACTATTATTTCAGTATGGTTAAAAAAATTATTCAAAATTAACCATCAGAAGACCTAGCAGTATCCAGTACCACACCAACATTTTTTGGATTGTGCTTCCTGTTTCAGATTTATTTAATTCTATGGGGATTAAAACCAACCAAACAAACAAACCCTGTTTTGCAGGTAGAAGTCCCTGGCTACCTTACAATCACAAAGTAGAAAGATGAAATAATTTCCACATCAGGATAAAGAAACATTATGGAATTGTGAGAGGTGGACCATCCCAAAGAACAGAAGATTTCAAATTAATACACCTAGCAAAAGGAGATGTGACTAGTGGTAACAAGAAGCCCTCTTGAAAACAATATAATGCATACCTTCTCGCAGAACCTAATTCTCTCACACAACACAAGCAAAAATTAGAAACACAACAGAAATTATTTCATAGCATACTTCAGAGGCAATGGATGGAATACTTCACCCCATTTCCGGGTAACTGACAAAACAGACTCTAATTTGATGTCACTTCCAATATTTCTTCTTTTTTTGACAAAGTGGTGGTAATAAAAATCACATTAAAAATATGAAAAATCACTTTAAAAATATGGAAGTACTGGTTTTTAGCCTTTGAAAAGCCCTGTTGAAGGAGGCTTAAATGTCAGATATGCAAGTGATGAAGAATGTTTGTTTTAATGAGCTCTCAGAGCCATTACAAAGACAACAGAGTGCATGCAGTTTTTGAGCAACAAAAATTAAAAGGTTTCAACAGCACTACTATAAACCTAACTATTACATAACTATAATAGTTATGATGTCAGAAACCATGACATTGTCACAGTTAAATCAGAAAGCAATGTATGTCTGAATAAAGCATATCTGTTTGGAATATGTCTATTCCAGGCAACAGAGAAGAGCTAAAGGTGAAAACTAAACTGAGATCCAGCACACAAAAATGAGATGCATCACAATGAAATGCATGCAAACAACCTGGTTGAATGTCCTCAAAAATCTGTTCTGGATTTTTGGCACCAAATGTAAAGGGAATTCACTGTAGTATACATGTATTTTAAGATACTATTGTAAACCAATCTTTGGCCTTTGTTGCATCTACTTCAATTAATTTCATGTACAAGGCATGTGTTTTTCCCCAATTCATTACAATCATTCTTTAATCAAGCAAGAAATGGAAAAAGTTTTCCAAGGAAATTACTTTTAATTTGATAAAGATCATACAAAAGTATTTTTACATATTTTAATAGTGTTAATAGCTTCTTCCTTTCTGGTTCTAAACATATTCAAAACAGTAATAAAAGGAGAAGGAGCACTACTCTGCTCTGCCCAGATCTGGTACCAGGCAAGAAAAAAGGCTATAGATAGCAAATCTGTAAGGATCAGAGAACTGACCTTTAATCGAATGTTGCAACTTTGTGGTCAAGATACTCAGAGACCTTACATTCACGAAAAAGAACACATCTGTAAGTAAACTCTCTAAATCTACCTACTCACATCAGATGATACACTTAAACAGAGATGGAGTTTAAAAGCAGTATTCCACATTACCCACAATGTAACTGAAAAGCCTATGTTATTTGAAGCAGTAATTCAAATGGACAGTTTCTTTCTAAGGAATGCATGTTTGACTGTTGGTTTCCCCCACATTGTTGTTGCATAAAGGTCACAACTGTATAAAACACACAGGAGTGGGATCATGATCCCACGCCAAGTCAGCCAAAATTAATTCCATTCCCAGCTTTGTGAATGACTTGCAACATGAGTAACAAAACAACTTTATCTTTTTTTGTTCATCTGTACAATGATACTTACCTACTTCACCAGGTAGTTGTGGGAACTAATGATGGGTATGTTAATATTTAGGAACCATCATAAGCTGCATCCTTTCCTACAAAAATCTGTCCTACAGTAGCTTGACTAAGTTTTTCAGGACAACAATTATCTATCCTTTTTTTTTATTTGTTTGTACAGTTCCCGGAACAATAGGGTCTTAATCCTTGACTTGGACAGCTAGGCACCATTGAAACATAAATAATTAGCAAACAATATGAGTTGAGAGGTTTCGCTAAGTGTTACCCTTCCCAGAGCTCCAAGGCACAGAGCATTTAAAGGACCAGAACTTAGCCACTGCAAAGGGAACTGGGGACAAGGAAGCATAGCCTTGGTCGCCTGCTAGCAACTTTGGTAGCTTGTTCTTGAAAGAGGAGGGATACAAAAAGATGTCTGCTAGAATGCATATGTGAGAAGCAAACACTATTCAGAGGAGCATATGAACTGCAAATACAGTTGCCTTTTGAGCAAGCCATTTAGGGCAAAAGATTTTATGTATTTGCCAGCTCTACTGTATCTGCAAACTAAGAGCAAACACAGTAGGAAAAGAAAAGGGGTTTGTTTTGGGGTGGGTTTGTTGGGTTTTTTTGAGAAGCAACACAAACACAAAATTTGCCAAGCGAGACAGATATCAACAAGAAAGGAAGACTTGTATAACCAACAGTAGCTGCTGACTCTTGAAATGTGTTCTATGCACGTATATGCTGCCTTTATCATGAGTATGCCCACTACATTCAGGCTAGAGTCTCACTCAAAAGTATCAGCTGTGTGTTATCATATGCACCAAGAACACTCCCCTGCCTCCCACAAGAAGCAGCAAGGTTGGAGCCAGCCCAATCACTTGAGCAGCTCTTCATCTTGGACAGCCCTTCATCTTCGGCATCTAATAGCTTCAAGTATCAAGCATAAAGGGTATGACATGGAATCTGTGCCAACATTTCTAAGTAAAAAGTTACTCAACAATTACGCAACTGTTTCTTCTTCATTGCCTTGCCCATGCATTTGTTCTGTTGTTGATGACTTCTAAGCTGCGTACCGTCTGTAGGTGAATATCAGTAATTTGGGCTTGTTTACCCTAGAAATGAAAGACTGATAGGAAGTATGACTGTCAGCATTACAGGAGTGAAAAATAATTCCTTCCAAGTGACACATGAAGAAATGCTGCTTCCAGTCTGTCTGCAAGATACCTGGAGGACAGGCAATTTCCACAAGGTGATGAATGAAAAGGAAGTAGAATGCTGAGACGAAAGCCTGGACCGTTTCCAGAAAACTGTGAATGCAGGGTGGGGCATGCAAAAGCAGTCTTCAAGAGGAATAAAGGCAAAAGAGTAGGGGTTTAATACGCTATCCACAATTTTTATTTTCTTAAATAAAGATGATGCTAAAGCAGTATGTTAGGAAAAAAATGGAGAATTACAACAGAGACTAAGCCACTAATCTATGTACAATGCACACATAACATGAAACAAATGAAAACACTTTTTTACCTAGATGTATCAAGTCGATATTATCCCAGTATTTTAGAGCAGCCTGTATCCCATCATCTTATTATATGATGTGCTTATTATACTGTGCATGCAAAACACTTTGATACTAAGTCAACAATACATAACACTTAGCTAACTTTAAACACATTAACCCAATCATTTAAGTAATCTATTTAATACACAATAAAAATTAAAGCAAATCTGTCTTTCCAACAGTCTAGACCCCTCACTCCCTCTTGTACTTGTCAGTTTGAAAACTTGAATATATTAGAATGATAAAGCATTTTCATCAAAAGACCACACAAAAGTAATTTGCATACAGTTTGATGTGACCTGAAATAGATGCTGAATCCCCATTTTTGAAAGAAAATAGTTATCTTTTTTTTTAACTAAACCAAATGGAAAAAAAAGTCTTAGAATGTCTCAGAATCTTACCTGTTGGTATGCTTCATAGATTATATCAAACAAGAAAGCCTGAGGCATTTCACTCGCTCTGTACCTGGCACGTTCCAATGAGTGGTCTAAACAGCCATCCGCTGCAGAGGCAATAACAGTAGAAACTAGAGGACGAATTGCTCCTGCTGCCTGTAGAACAAAACATAGAGAGGCCTAAATGTTATTCATATTAATGTATATCATATAGCTACAGTCAAAAAAGTAACAGCTTTAAAATACGTTTTCCACTTACTTATCTTTTATATATCTCATAATGCACAAGTCATACTACTTTGTATGAGACTTTTAACACAAATATAGCAACAGAAAACTGTACACGTACATGCTGAGGGCCAATTTACAAAAAAAAAAAGTCTTAAGTCCTTCATAAACACCTACTGCAAATACATGTACAGATCCAAGATGTTCATTTTTCAGATTTTCTTCCACATACTTATTGGGCGGTTTCTGAGGACAGTCCTAGACCTATTCAGGTATCAAACAGCAGGGGACACGCCTGCGAGCTCTTGACACCACACCTATTGCTTTCACAGATTTCAGTTTGGCTAAACTGCTCAGAAATAAGTAACAACAAAAGTTTCAGAAAATTGAGCTTGTTCCTCAGTGTTGAATTCACCCTGTGAAATACTGAGCAACCACACTTACCAGTGAAATCGCTGGGAACACAGTACATACACCAGAAAGCATTCAATATCCAGCAGCACTACGCCCCAGAACAAATACTCAAATGCTTATATTTCAGTTTTGGTTTTGCTTAGATTTGAAACCAATTGAACATATATCTTTAATCTTTTCATCAATATACGGTATTAAAGATCTGCATCCTCTCTGAAACAGAACTCTCCTAGCTGGTTTTAGTCATTTTGATACCAGAAAGTTACCCACACTTCATCAGTCACGTATCAAATACTCACATGAACTTTATACGAAGCTAAAGGCAATTGGGACAAGAGTGGTCCATACAGTAATGAAAAGGATGCAATGGCAGAATGTTGCTTATCAAGTCACAGGGCAAAATGCAGGCTCCCTAATAATGCTAACTACTGAGAATGGCATCCTTACACTGTACTGTTTATTATCTCTCTTTAAGAATAATAAAAAAGAATAATTGATGCTGTTCCAAAACATTTGGAACTTTCCGATGTCTTAAATCAGTATACCTAGAAAACCACTCCCATTGGTGAATTCTGACACTTTTCACTGCAGCCACAGAAGATTTTCTGCGGTCTAGTGAGCTTTGTCACAGAAAAAAAAACAGGTCTCATGACATAAATTAAAGCGCTGTTATTGCTGATTTCATTTACCTTCTGTTGGTAAATCCTGCCCTCATACATATGAGTCCTGTCCATTCTTCCAAGATTTCTGACCTCAGATAAGCATACAGTGGCAGAATGAGACACCAAAAAAGAGCCTAAAGTTTTTCCCTCTCAGAAAAGAAGGAACTAGTTGTCTTCCCTCCCCTTTTCACACTACCAAACAACAAAAGAAAGAGGAACGCAGTCAGCATGTTGAGCACTTCATGAGATCTAAAATAGAGCTTCTTATTTCACTCTTTTACAGAATGAGGACAGAATGTGGACCAATTTCTCATGTCCAAAGAGCTCTGATATGTATGATCTACCAAGGCAGGCAGAAGTGAGAGAAAAGATTCAAAAGATTCAGATGACAAGACAAATATCTGAATCACTTTCTAAAAACCAGAAAAGCACTTTTTCTTTCGAACGTGGGAATACATGTCTATATAAAACACAACATGGAGAAAACACTATCATCCAAAGGCAAAACAAGGTACCGAAAGATCAGCGAGGACTATGAAATCACAGAAGAACTGTCTATAAAGGATCTCGAGGTCACCTAGTCCATCTTTCTGTCCCAGGCAGGATAAATTTTACTTCTGTAATTGATAAGACAAACTGACAAAACTAAACACCACTATAATTTTAACAATACATCAATGTATTAAATGAGGAGTAAATTCAACAGATGTACTTTGAGGTAAAGTTGTGCATAAGCAGAATTAGAGAGACTAAAATATCTACAACTTGTCCCCTTCTCTATTTCCTGTGACTCCAGGACACGGATTATTATCCCTTTTATCTCAGCTGCTGGGCATTTGTACTATGTTATTTTGCTCTGCCGTCATATTTTAATTGGTCACACATACACACAAAAAATTATAAAATTAGAAGGTCATGGGAAAAGAGACGGAGCAGCATGCTAGCCACAGATTTTCTGTAATTAGTTAAGCCTATTTGAATTCTTTTTTCTGAAACAGTTACCATTTCAGAAAAACAGTTAGCAAAAGAGGATTTCTTAGACTGATACAATATTTTATTACAGTTTTTAACAATCATGTCATGTTACATTTTAAGCATAAAACAGGCCAAGAGAATACAATGTGACTTGCGTAACCAAATGTCACAAGTGAAACACGCACTCTGAGGAACAAAAAACCAAACTGCAATTCTAAATAAAATTGAAATACTCAAAATTACATTCTCAAAAGAGCTCTGAAACACATTGTTTTCTTGACATCTGGTTTATTGCACAATAAAAACTCATGAATGTCTGTATCTGTATCTTTGTGACAATACTGAACCACATCTCCTGCTCTGCTGAGGCCTAGCTCTTCCAGAAGATTGAGGAAAATCTAATTCCAAATAAATCCAAACACGTCACTTTTTAAAACCTCCAATTAACTTCAAGTAGCACCTAAAATTTAACAAATTGCACTTTTCAAACAACTACAGTTTTGCTTTACGTTACCCCAGAACTGAGTCCAGTGTGGCAGGCTGAGAGTTTCTCACCTGTCTTCCCCGTGTTTCAATGAGAAATGTCAAGTTAGGCACAACAAGATGTCTTCTGCAGCAAGCCCACTCAAAATATACCTGACACTGACTGAAAACATGAAGTTTACCACAAAGAATAAGATTTAGGGGTGACTTCTGATAACGTGAGGGAGAGAAATTCTAACTATGTACGCAGTAAAAGGATAACTAGCAGTCATTTGATTCAAAAAAATATCAGCTTGTATTCCAAAAAAACACCACTCAGTCCACGAGTGCTCTATGCTTTAAAAGGAGAATCTAGAGCTCCAGTACTTACTAAAGCCAGGAATTTTCTACTGCACAGAAAACCTTCACACGATGAGCAGCTGGGGTCCAAAAGCCATGTATCCATGAGCTTGAGCATACTTGCTAAGGTGCAGCACTGAGCTGAAACCATGAAATCCTGAGATGAGATACAGAAACTGGTTCGTTGTGTTGCTCAGTACTGGTTCGCCTTTCTGCAGGACCTTTCTCTACCAGCACACACACACAGACTCCCTCAGCGAGATGATGTGACCCAACACCGGGCTGTGTTTACCACCTCAGTGACACAAGAACTACATTAGTTCCTAAGGCCACTTTCAGACTGGGTGAAACTGGGATCAAGCAATGGAAAATACTGTCCTGTGCATGCCCTGCATTGTTTTCATATGGGACAAGAGAGCTGAGTCCCTAGCAAAGAAAACCTTGCATCTGCAGTACTGGCAGCACATTCTGTAGCTGGCATACGCCGATGCTGCTGCCAAACCCAAGCTGGTTTACGCAGACCTCACCGCACATGCTTCTGCTTCCAAAATCAGCTCCTCAGTATCTTCATTCACGGTGTCAACATAATATTTGGCATGTAAAAACAGAAGAATTGAACTGTGAATGTTGTTCTCTCACACAGGCCAAAGAGGGGCACAGTTTAAGATGTATGGCTTGTTCTGCAGTATTTCCTTCGGGGTTGCGCAAGTATCCTCCCTACTCAGCACAAAACCTTTTCTGAATTCCACTTCTAGAAGTCTTGCAATGAACTGAATGGGGAATTTAGGTACTTAAGACAGGGTTACAGACTACATTTTTTAGTTCAGAAACTTAAATATTAGGGCACAGAGGGCCAACAACACAATCAGGTACTACTGCACCTAAAGGGGTTTTGCCCCAGTGACTGTGGGGTGCAAGTAAAGAACAAAATCAACCAGCTGGTCTATGTCTATTCAGTTAAAACAGCAAATATTTTATTCTTTGCAAGGAATTTCCATGTTTTTCTGGTTATAAATCGGTAACAAAGAACTATTTCCATATTAGTAAAGAGAATATATACACTGAGTCCCAGGTATTTCAATTTTATTTCTTCTAATTTGAGAAGCTTTCACTTGCTATTTATCTCAGGAATGTACAGGTATTTGGCCCGGCTCTCAGGCAAGAGGTTCAGACATGAACTTTTTTTTTTAAAAAAAGAACAAAACAAAAAAAATCTGTCCTCATTTAAAACAACAAGTACTTGCTAATGTCACTATAGTTTTACAGATCTTTTTCACACTTTGAATCATCTTACCAAAAAATACAAATCCTGTGAGTCTAAAGCAAGTGCCTGGGTCTTATACTAACATTTCCCTACCCAGAGTACTCATTTTCCAATTTTAAATCATTTTGACCCAGATCTCAAGTAGATTTGCTTTCAAAATCATACACAAAATGCATCATACACCCTTCCTGAATGTGAAGTGGATAGTTCATGGATATTCAAACTGAATTTCTTTAAATGTCCACTTTATAGCCTTCAGACCACTCCAAAGACAGTCAAGCACTAGCTTTGGTGAACATGGCATGTTCAGGAAATGTATACACTTTTTTCCCCTCTTTTGCATATTTTGTTAAATAAATTAGTTAAAGTATCTAAATATCTGTGGGCAAGCTCTTAAAATACTCTTTCATAGTGTAACAGACAAAAACAAATATTGCTAACTGGTTAGTTTTCTTCTGCAGACAAAATATTGGAACAAAATCCATCCTTTTAATCTATCATTTCCTTAAAACAACCCTAAAATATCCTCCGAACGCAGAATTCTATCAACTTCTGTGGATGTCACAGACTGGTATCTCTCAGAAACAAGCTCATTCATCCATCTGCTGAAAACTGTGCCAGCCTCTAGGTGCTTTTAGAAGCAACAGGTGTCTTTCATAACCCAATTTAAACAGTCCAAGTCAAAAACCTTTACAATTTGTATTCAGTTTTTTGCATAACTGCCTAGAGCACAGCATACATTGAAGATTTAAAGATTTAATGCTGACTGAAAAAAATGTAGAGACTGAAGTGGATCATGCAGGTCAGTATAATAGGGTATCATAAGTCTTTTCAATAGATTCAAGCCGAACTAATCCACCTTTCCACTAAACAGTAACACTGTATTGTTCTCATTTTATCATACTTTTATTCTGACAAGATATTGTTTAGATGTATGTATTCAGTGAATACATAACCAGGGTGTGTTTTAAGATCAGACAACACAGCCAGTTCAAGGAGAGTAAAATCCAAGCATTATTGATGACACCTTTCATTACAAAATGAAGTATTGATGCTTAGGCCATAGAAACCTACACACAACATAGCAACCTGGCTAACACCATGCACTATAGCTTATTTTTACTAAATATTCATAAAAACTGAAAATACTCATTTTATTTTAAAAAAACCCGAAAAACAGAACTCATTAAAATTTCAAAAAGGATTAACGGGGGGACATGGAACTTACATCATAAGAAAGAAATTATCCAGGTTACAAATACCTCTAACACACAGTGCGTTGTTCAGCTGAGACCAACACTCCACATCCAGAATACAGCCTACCAAGAACAAGTTATCAAAGAGTCAGAAGCTCCAAAAGAGCCTGAAAACCAACATACCCGCACCACTGATCTGGTCATTTTTGGTAGCCAGGGTTGAAACGGAACAAAGCTAAATAGCTGAAAAGTTCAACAAGTTGAATGATATGGACTAGGAAGAGAAAAAAAAAAACTGCAGTGGCACAAAAACCTTACAAAAAATACCACAACTACAATTCCTTTTGTTTTATAACAATGTGGTAACACGCTCAGACAACCACATATCCTGCAGGCTGGCATACTAAAAAAAAACCCAAAAACGTATGCTATGTCTTTGGCACGCCCCTGTCCCCAGCAGGCCTCAAGTACCAATGCAGACCCACAAAGTTCACTTACACAGCCAATTTACAACCCTGAACTTCAAGTGAGTGGGAATCACAGCCTAAAACTTTACAGAGTCCAGTCCTAAATGAGTAGACTCTCCCACCCCTCTAGCATGACTTCCTTCTACTTTTTAATTACACCAACAATACTTTTCTACTCCATTCATAGCCTGTCTCCCCTGAAATTAATTTTCCTTATGCTTTCTATCATCTCAGCTGTCTAGCAACATTAAGTAAATGTACATTTTATATCTCAATCATCCTAATTGCATTAGAGACAGTATTTTGAAATTACTTACGAATAGGCCTGATATTAAATATATATAAGCATAGCTTATGAGTGCTATCTTTAGAAAAATGTCCCTATTCTCACGTTTTTACATGTCTTCTCCATATTCACATTTATTACTTTTAATTCATTAATCAGAGTTGTTTTCAGCTCTGACATGCAAAATGGTACTGAACCAAGACTCCCAAATAATTTAGTCACCCTGTCTTAGAAAAAATAAACTTGTCTTGCATGTATACACTGGGAATAGGAGTAGATTAGAAATATATTTTCATCACTTCAAAGCAGCTGACTTCTCTGAGACTGTATGCTGGAGGCTGTGGGGCTAGTCACACTTAGTAGGACAAATACATCCATCTTGAAACTCTATTAAAGTCAATTTTGTAGTGGTGAATTTGGTAAATATACAAACAATTTTATCTTGCTTTTCCATGAAGACAAGGATTGCATTAGGACACTGTTCAACTGCATAACAATAGCAATCAATGTTAATTTAGACAAGCTAGCTATCTAACAGTTTACAAATATGTCTTGGAATGTTTTTCATTAGGTAAAAGATTATTTATGTTACCAAACACTAGCATCTCCTAAGGATTTCAGTCTAAATTAGGTCTGGCTATGAACCAGAGAAAGAAGCTCAGAATAACTATGATTAATTTCTTCTCATTTTATTCCATCAAACTGTTTCCACATGTTACTACAAGGAAAGTATTCTTTTACACAGATCAAACTACTTGCCATGAAGGGCATTCACAGCCATCTACAGTATGAAAAAATAGAGAAATAAACACAGTATCGGTGATGCATGAAACAGGTAGAAACACGCATTTCCATTCAGACAGCTGCACTCAGACTAATTGTATCTACAGTAAGCAACATGCTTCAGACACACTCAGTAATTACCATTTAAGATAGAAGAATTGTCTCTACTGAAAGATTTCTTATTTCAAATTAATCAGAATCTTCAAAGCAAAAGTCATAAACTCAACTAAAAGATTAAAATATTTCACATATTTAAAAGGATGTTCTTTTCAAATCCTTTATATTGTAAATCTGAAGGGGAGCATATGCAATAAAACAGTCATAGAACTATCTTTGTAAAATAAAGCAATCGGAGAATTTCTAGAAAATCACATTGAAATATTGCATCTTTCTTCTTAAGTTTCTTTTTTTCTTTTGCTTTTCTGCATTTTGCATTCAGCTGTTGTCTAGGGCTACCTTTTAACCTCTCTACAACCAAAAGCTGTAATCTATGAGAAGTTCTATGACTCCGCTGCAGAGATGGAAGACTTTGAGCATTTCCTCCTCCAAACTGCAGAAATCCTGGAAAAACAATTCTGTTTGGACAGAAAAGATCGGGGCATAGACAAAGTAACGACACAAATTATAAGCTACCACTCCTACACAGAAGTACAGTTGATAACTACTATTTGGCTATATGTTCAAAGTTTTCTAAACTTAGGTGTGAATACATACTCAAGCCCAAACTAGCCAAACGTCCAAACTGAACTGATTCAAGCCTGCACATAGTCCACCAAGTTCATAACCTCATTCTGCACCCAGAACCCACCTGGTTGCTGTACAGCAAGGCAAGGCAGCAGTCTGGCAGCATGGGGTCAACTCAAACCTGTCACTATCTGCCCCTGTAACTCCTTCTGTTAATGTCAGATCCGAAAGACCCTCTCAAACCACCACCTCAGACACACACTTCTGTTGCAGGACCAGATATGGCACACAGTCAGGACTACAGGACAACCAGGATGACTCAGTGAAGAACAGCAGACCACAATAAAGGTAGAGGTACTCTCATTATCATGTAGAAACACAAATGTCAGCCCAGGGCATATCGTACTTCCACCCACACTCACACCCAGGCTCTACCATGCAGCATAGACATAATTTGTGTGGCAGTGCTGTGGTGGGGACGGGATTCCTTCCACCTATTTCTTCTACCAACAAACAAGTACAATCCACAGCCTGGGCTGTGTATCCATTAGAGATTAAGGCTGAAGAAAAAAAAGTTATCTTCTTTCTGCCAGGTATCTTCGTTTTCTTAAACAATAATTCTTAAGTTACCTTATTTTGAATTTTGTTGGGGGAAAAAAACACCAAATTCATAGTCATTATCAGCACACCACTTTTGATTCTCATTAGTGAGATACCCACTGAAAAGTTTTCTATGTAGGCAGCATCACCAACCAATCCAATTCCAGCTATCTTGACATATTTGTACTGGCAGGCTTTAACTGCCCAAGGACAGCACTGGTTGAAATGTTAAAAAAGCCTGGTGTAACACAGATATTAAACCTAATCACCAGCCAGACAAAAAGAAGGTTAATTAGAACAGATGTAAGGAGTTTTGAACACTATGAAAAAATGCTTGCATGCTAAACTTCACCTAATTTCCTTTAAGTCTGTTTACCCAGCTGGCAAGGAGCACCAGTCAAACTCACTAAAATTGGGCATATGTTAATCTTAAACCAACACCAGGAAGGAAGAAATTATAATTGTGTTTATTCCTAGCCGCAAAAGAGGGGATGTTTAATCAGAAATTTAATATACACTTTGATCCAATGTTAATGAGCTGACACTATGTTGTACATTGAACTGACTTCAAAGACACAGGATGCTTTAAACAAATGTAATGTATATTTATGACACTGTTTAAGAAAAAGAAAACATTTCATCTAATGAGGTCACCTTTATCAGAACATACTATCTGAGTAACTGGGGAGAGTACATGTACATCAAGACATGTCAGAGCCCCAATTAGCTATAGCAAACTAAAGAACACTACCAATAACAGAAACTGCTGCTCAAAAGTTAAGACTGTACATGTTCTTTTTTCACTTTGCATGATTTCTGTTGTTTTATATTTAAAGCATTTACCTCTAAACTTCAGTAAATATCATAGAATCATAGGATGGAAAAGACCTCTAAGATCATCAAGTCCAGGCGTCAACCCAACACCACAATACCTACTAAACCATGTCCTAAAGTGCCATGTCTACATGTTTTTTAAACACCTCCAGGGATGGGGACTCCACCACTTCCCTGGGCAGCCTGTTCCAATGCCTCACCACTCTTTCAGTGGAGAAATTTTTCCTAATATCCAGTCTAAATCTCCCCTGGTACAACTTGAGGCCATTGCCTCACATCCTATCACTAGTTACCTGGGTGAAGAGACCAACACCTGCCTCACTACAACCTCCTGTCAGGTGGTTGTGGAGAGCAATAAGGTCACTCCCTCAGCCTCCTCTTCTTCAGACTAAACAGCGCCAGCTCTTCATCTGCTCGCCATAAGACTTGCTCTCTAGACCCCTCACCAGCCTCATTGCCCTTCTCTGGACACGCTCCCTCAACATCCTTCTTGTAGCGAGGGGCCCAAAACTGAATACAGTGCTCAATGTGTAGCCTCATCAATTGTCGTTTTGATCTAATCAACAACCTGCCAAATTCTAAATGTTATTCTGTGGAAAAAGGAAGATTTCTCTAAGAAAATCTAAAAGGTTCCCCCCATAAAGACAGGACAATAGGAATACATAACTAAAAATATATAAATGAGGTGGAGGAAGAAAGCAGACCTAGGCATATCACAGGCGGCAATTTTTCAACACACAGCACTGAAAACAAGCTCAAGAACATACTGAAAGTGGAAAAGAAGCAAAACCACCAATACACATATCTACCCAGAATAAGCAAAGTGTGGTATGGCAAACAACAATAACTGTTGAACATTTGATTTCATATTAAAATTTTTTTTTTTTTTAAGAAATGGGTTGAAAACAAGTCTTACGAATGTCACTTACTTTGCTCTTGTATCATGACTTACTGCCATAAATCAGATGAACTATTTTTAATATAATAAAGAACAAATTCACAAAAGTTAGCAGGACTAAACCAATATATACATTCTTAATGGTGTCATACAAATTACATAGCATTTCTTCTAGGGCATTCCTTATCTGGGCATTCCTTGTGAGAAATTCAAGAATGATCAAGAAGTTCGTGTTTTCCATAAATACAGTAGTACTGTATATTCAATAAAATACATTTTGTCGTATTATTAGCCAAATAAGGTCTTATTACCTTAGTCAACATATTCAGCTAATTTTTGTCACAGTGCACTAACTGGTAATGGTTAAAAACATGTTCCCATTTCTTAAGGTTTTGTTTTCTTCTTGATAGATTTTTTTAAAGTACTTCAAAGTTTTTACAGAATCTGTGTAATACTACCAAAGATCCATACTAAGTATATGATCCAGACCACACATAGCAGCCCCTGCCCAAAGAACAGCACATGCTAGTATAGTGCTTCACAACTTTCTTACATCGTATTTAATCTTATCAGTTGTCGGCAATAGTTGTATATTATACACAATTTGATGGATTCTATAACGTGTAAAATTCAGTCTAAGCAATTTAAACATTCCAAAGCAAATCATGTGACCAGTATGCTACCAATAGTTTTCAGTATTTCTAAAAATATTTTAAAGGATACTTACAGCTTTAAATTTTGGCATTCATTCAGCATGAGATGACAATAAGATGAGCTACCAGCACTTTCTTGTTCTAACTAGTGCTATACTGCAAATCTAGGTGGCAAAAATTAAACAGAATATTGTCTCTAAAAATTAATACATCACAAAAACAGTAACTTTTGCCTCCAAAATTAACAAGACTATTTTAATTTGACTACAGAGTATTATCTTGCATTAACAAGTAACGAAACACATCTTACAGTCAGCAAACCATCTTTTACACCCTAATTACTGATTTACATTGCAAAAAGCTGTCAGTGAGAGTGCACTGTGCCACAAAGGATTCTGCATATTAGATTAAGTCAATATAAAGAGGAGTTAACATTCATATTCAGTCGAGTAGAAATCTTGAAGCTACTGCTACAGGAGTTACAATTACAGTAAAGAAGTTATATTTCACCTCCAGAGCGTCCACAATATTACAAAATCAACAATATCATGATGTGAAGGCTACTGATCCACTGCATATCATTAAACATGTGATTTGCATCATTTTATAAAGAAAGAAGAAAAAAAAACTTGGTGTTGTAGAAGGACTCTTTCACAATTTAATCAATGAAATGCAAAACTGCAATGTTTAATAACTCTTTCCCACCCACAGAGTCCTGAGCAACCAAAACCACAGGCACTATAGTCTGTGGTCATGCAGTTCCCTAAGCAACTCTGCACCCACTTATCAAAAGTCATGGCCTTCTGAATTCGCTCAGCTGCTTCTCTCGGAACTGCTTGTGTCCTCTCCTTGCAGGAAACCTTGCACCTGAGCTGCTTTTTCTTCCAGCCCATTAGATTAAAAATTTCAAGTCATCTCTCTATATGAGCTTCCTCCAAGATCTTCTCTGTTATCACGGGACTTGTAAAATGGATCATTATACCTTACCATGTGAGTTTGGCTCAAATAGTAACTCTAATACATGTCTGTATGAATTTGATACCTCATGAATTCTCTCTTACATGCTCTAAGGCTCCTCAAGGCAGTTTTAGTTCTAGCTGTACCACAATCCACTTATCTCCTTGGAAACAGGAGGATAAGCACAGAACCAGTCCAGCAAACTACTACAGCATATGAAACAGGCCAAGGTGGCTTTCACAGAAGCTTCACCTAACCTGCAGGGCTAGTGTTGTCTTTGCCGCAACCACCCAGATCACAAAACTTAACCAAAATGCAGCTGGGGGCATTTCCGGACGAAAATTCAGATTTCTTTTCAGTGCAGTCTCTGCTGAAAAGGAAAAACTTGAGGAGATGTGCACATCAAATCCTTAGCCAGAGAAAGATGGCTAAGCATCTCTTCCAGACTCTGCCATGCAGAAGTGACTAGAATGATCCAAGGCCTTTATTCAGCTCCTCACACATGCTGGACAAGCAGATATTTCCTTTAAGGAACTACTATTTCCTCCTTTGATCTGCTGCAGGGCGGAGAAATCTTAGTAACCAGACACATCTTTTCTAAAGGCTGCTTCATTTTCCAAAATCACATTGTTTTCTCAGACGAAGCATACAGATTTTAATCAGCCTCAAATCAACAGCAGCGTCATATACATAGTTTCTCTAAATTTAAAGGTGGTACATTTTATAGACATGACACAAAAATGACCTCAGCAACCACTTAAGTACAGGAAGCTATGCTCAAAAATTACTTCCAGGATAACCTAATCCTACCTAAAAAACGTAAGGTAAAAATTACTGTATGTGCAGACTTCCAGAAGCTAAACAACATGGGATTAAGTCACCTTGTTAAAAACAAATAAATACTAGTTGTATTAGGCACAGCTGGCTCTATTAGTACAACACAGAAACACTGCAAAGAAGAAAGGGAGGATTATAATTTAAGTTTCTGTCTATGACTTACGTATTTCAGTTGGCTGAGTTGCATCCTTCCTAATGAATGCAATGAATCATCCAAATCACTGAAATTGAGACTGTGATAGAGTTATTTCTCCCCTTACCAGTGCGCTCTCCCCACCAAACACTACATCTTGTTAGGACAAAGACCTCAAGTATTTGCTAACAACACATTAGTTCTCCATTCAACACAGAAAACAACTAACTACTTGGCTGATAACTTCTTACAGGACCGATAATGCCACAAACTATGGAAATATCAGTACGTTTCTGATAGTTATCCATTACTACAGAGTTGAAAAAAGAGTAATGCATTGCGTAACTGTTTTTTGTACAGTAGCAAAACCACACTTGATTTCTTCACACATTCAGAAAAGTTTCAGGGCTACTGAACAGATTCTGATCTTCACAATGATGTAGTTCTTCAAATTTACTCATACATTGGCATAAGTCAGCGTCTCCCAAACTACAGAACTCATTCCATCAGTGGAATAAAAATCAGGTCAAGATTGTAGTATGTCATCAGTTCTTGATTCTGCTTTTGCACAGTGTCTGACAGGACAGCAGAAGCCCCTCAAAGTATCAAGCATACAATGAAAGCAGAACCTCTGAGAACACAGGCACAGGACAACTTCAGATGACCCAGCGTATAAATATGAATCAAAAATGGTCTGTTACTGATGCAGCCTTTACAGCCGGCTAAAATCAGTCTGAGTATAACAAAGAGGACAAAGACCACGTGTAAAATATTCCATTTCTCCAATTTGTCAAGACCATTTTACATTCTAATACTGTCCTCTAAAGTGCTTGCAGATCCTCCCTGCTTGGTATCCTCTGCGTATTTAATAACCATAATCTCTCTTCCATTATTCAACTCTAATGTTTCTTCAAATACCAAGTACTGAAATTACCCTAAAGCATGTCTCAAAACTACAGTATCTCCAGAGTCTCCACATATTTTTTAAAACATACATAGGGCAACAACTTTCCATTAACCCTGTAGCAGGTTAGAGAAATATTACATACTCATCAGACTGTCAAAATTGCTGTTTTTCTAAAACAAACGAAGAAGTGTAACTGCTTATATTAACTACTGATGCAATTATTAAATTTGCTAAAGGACAAATGCTTAAGTTTGGAGAACTTGAATGGGTGTATAATATCAGCCCATATTTTTGCGCTATGGCAAATTCACACGGTAAGATAATAATATTGTGGCAAGGAATGACAGGCAGTGGGCCAACATGCTCTTAAGGTTCCCAAAAAGCATAAAAGTGACTTTGTTTTTAATTAAAATTATAGCCTTCATTTTGAATCTAGTAAGGACAGAGGAGATAATAAGAAAACAGAAAAAGATAATTGCTTCTAAGAGAAAAACAATAAAGAATGGACAGAGGGAGCAGAACTGCTCCAGCATTGCCATCCCCATTCAAGCATACCATACCAGATCAGCCTGTTTATCCACTTAAGCCCTCCTGCAACTTCAGTGGAGAAAGAGAGATGGTTTTTGGTTAGCCATCCACCATATTTTGCTAATGCAACTCCACATTCATACATCAAGCATTTTATTTTGCTATCTAACTGGGTGAAGGAACAGCATGTGTATGGGTGCATGTTTTCTGCTCCAGCCTTCCAACGCAGTAAGACTGATAAGCGCAGCACTGAGTCTAACTAAATCCAGAGACAGGAACAGACTGAGCATAATATGTAGTGCTTTCTGTCTGGGGGTATTGTTTTGACCGATTGTGTATGTGAATAAGAGTCCATGAGACTGAGTAGCACTGTACATCTGTATTGGCATGTATGCTTTGCTCAGAACCTTGCTAAAGCTGAGAATAAAGTAATGATGTCAGACAGTTTCCAGAAACCAGCTTTTAAGAATGCCATTTTGATTCAGTCCTTTCAAAGACATAAAATATACTTTCAAACCCAGTTTATGGCAACCACAAAGAGTCTTTGACACTGTGTCCCTTTTTTTTTTCTCAGTAGCACAACTGACAAGTTCACCCCCTCCTTCCTGATATTTTTTTTCTTGTAAGCATTTTTCTTCTTAGTTATGTTGTTTAAAATGCAATGTTGGCAATGAGATATTGCTAGAGGCTTTGGACTGATGCCTTCTGAAGCTTCCACTTTTCCCAACTTTTACTAGCAATAAAGAATTTGTTTCTAGAAACATGTAATTTTAATTACAAAATTACCCCAAAAACATAAATGGAATTTAATTGGTTACAAAGTAATATTTTCACATAATCAAGAGATTGTTTGGGGCATTTCAGACATAATTTATTAGTTCTGGATAAGGTGCACATTTTGATTCCTACAGGCAAATAACAAACTGATTAGTAAGTGTAATAAAGCAGTTTATTTGTCTGACAATTGGCAGCTAGAAGTGCAGTAACTTACTTGATCAATTGCCATTTTAGAGAACATTTAAGCTTCTCATAATTATGCTATCTATATGGTATGCAGATGAACAACAATAGAGCATTACCCCTATTACACTAGTGATTTAATATGCTGTTCCTACCAGGTTTTGTACCTTTCTACATAATGCAAAAAGGAAGTAATTACTTTTTGTACTGAAAGACTGAAGAATTGACTCCCTTTTAGATATGCAAAGAATTCGGCTAGAGAAAGAACTAAAGGTGATAGCTTCTCTCAATCAAATTTTCTCTGATATTCAAAACCATGCATGTCAGTTTTGAGAAAAGAGTCTTAGCTTTCCAGTCATTCAGTTCTTCAGAATTCTGCAGTTTTCAAGCAAAGATTAGCCACCTCTCTCCAGCAGGAAGCTTTTCCAGTTTGTTACAGAAAATAAAGTTGTTCTCATGTTCCTTAACTCAATTGCTTTGTCGGGTAATATCAGTAGCTAACAGCTCGTGCAGTCCAGTTCTCTGATGGCCTAGCCTCACTGAATTCAGTGGATCTAAGCCAACAGAGACCAAATAAATACCACGCATATTTCAGACAGACACTATACAAGGGAAAAGACTACAACAAACGTGTAATATCACCTTTTTGAGATCAAATGTTACTTCAGTGATCTAGGTAAGGAAATATTTACCAGTAGTCAGAAGTTCAGATGGACTAAACTGCCTTGAGAATGTCAATGCAGATTGCCTTGGTTCCCTACTGCTTTACTGAAAATGTCTTACACCGAATTAAAAAGAAAACCAGGAAAAAATATTACATTAAAATCACACGTTTCCAGAAAAAGTGAACAAGTTAAAAAACTTAAACACGACAAATGAAATATGATATACCTACCGTAACACGCAAAGACACCTAAACACACATTCAGAAAACAGTTACTCTCATTTCAACTCAACATCAGTACAATTAACTCCACTCTTGTCTCAAAGAATCACATTTAAAACAGATTTACAAAGGGGATTTATTTTAAAGTCTTTGGCAGAGAATCAATTCCAGAAAGTTATTTTGTGCTGTATGAGAAAGAATTTTAACAAGGTTTTTGACCTAACGGAATTTAAGTTTTAATGACTGGAAACTTATGTTCTGTATCACTGAAAACTATAGAGTAGAGTTTCTATTTTGCTGCTATTTCACATTAATCCAATCTAAAAAAGTACAGGCCTGCTGGTAAGAAGCTCAAGATATTTAGCTCTCTTGCCACTTATTCACAATTTTCATATAAGTTTGAGATGTAAACACATGAAGTTTGCAACTCAACCAATGCAGTACTCTCTTTGGCTATTATTAATAATCACTAACTGAACTACTCTAGCATTAGGTGAGAATTCTGCATGGAAGAAAGGTAAACTATCATTACGTAATCTATTTTTCAACTAACAAATTGCTGATTAATTCGGTATCTTACTGATAATCTCTACGGCAACAATTATTCCTCATCGCAATTAACACCTGTGGCATTTAAAAATCTCTCCCTCCCCCATCCAACCTCTCTGCATAACAGGGATTCTGAATCTGTTCTACTTAAAAATCAACATAATACATTAATACAATTGCTAGAAAAATCCTTATTTATCAATCATGATTTTACACTGTACAGTATAAATAACATAGCAGAGTTGCATTGCTGTACAGTACATACCCCATGTTCTTTGGCAGCCATGACCACTTTTGAAAGAATATCTTCTTCAACAAATGGCCTCACAGCATCATGGATAATCACGACTTCTGGTTTCTGGAGCAGATGGTTGGAAAATTCATTCTCTGAAAATACTTTCAGTCCATTGAAAATTGACCGGTGACGAGTTATTCCACCTTTTACTACCATAACTCTTTTGTGGCCGTATTTTTCAATGATAGACTTCATTGTTTCAATATTTTCAGGAGAGACCACCACAATAATGTCAGATATCCAACTTATCCTACAAAAAACAGTACAAAACCAAAGAAAGTAGACATGAATGACTAAATAAAAGTACAGATATATCCAAATTAAGTAATATAAAAAAAAATTCAAGATGGCTAAATACAGCATCTCTCAATATACTCAAGTCCATGGTTTTTGTGTGTGTATTAGCACTCCACCCCTAAAAGAGCGCTACACGAGAGAATCTCTGCTGATGCATGGATGTCAACCAAAGTAACCGGAATTCTGGGAACAGACTTGCTTCCAACAACCAGTTTGCACAGGAGAAAAAAAAAAAAAAAAAACAAAAAAAAACCAAAA